>Ga0102907_1000088_pt1 | contig 25621 bp, 27 predicted proteins | sample Colrivmet1556B02_FD_79136 | JGI IMG/M metagenome (GOLD analysis project Ga0102907, IMG submission 79136) | Estuarine microbial communities from the Columbia River estuary - metaG 1556B-02 | ecosystem: Environmental > Aquatic > Marine > Intertidal zone > Estuary | place: USA: Columbia River...
CTTTTTGTTGATCTCAACTTAATGATGATCGTGTTCTTCTACTGCCGACCCAAAATAAAGAGCAGACAACATTGTGAAAATATAGGCTTGTAAAGCCGCTACTAATAATTCTAGTATTCCTAATACCATAGCCAATAAAAATGATAATGAACCCCCCAACCAATTTTGAGCAATAAAAATCATTCCTAAAATGCTCATCAATACGATATGTCCTGCGGTTATGTTTGCATACAAACGAATCATTAGAGAAAATGGCTTAATAAAAGTTCCTAATAATTCAATTGGCATTAATATAAATTTCATAGGTGTAGGAACTCCTGGCATCCAAAAAATGTGTTTCCAGTAATCTTTTTTTGCCGTGGCAGTTGTAATAATGTAGGTAATGATTGCCAAACAAAATGTAATAGCAATATTATTAGTAACATTTATCCCTAACGGAGTTAGCCCTAATAGGTTAATAATCCAAATAAAGAAAAATACCGTGAGTAAATAACTCATGTATCTTTTGTAATGCTTTTCACCAATATTAGGTCTAGCAATATCATCTCGTATGTATATCACTATTGGCTCTAGTAAGCGCCCCATTCCTTTTGGCATAGACTCATTGTTATTGTAGGCCCTTGCCATGCGGCTGAACATAAAAAACATAAGGATTCCAACCATCATCACAGTAAAAACATTTTTTGTGATAGAAAAATCTAATGGCTTACTGTTTGTTGCATGATGATCTGCATCATAAGTTATGGTCCCTGCAGCATCTGTTTTGTAAATTTTACCATGATCTAACTTGTAATAATTTTCTCCAGATTTTGCGATAGTTTCACCGTGATGAAACTTTGAAGACATAAAAATGTTTAATCCATTATCCCATAAAATAACCGGCAAAGGAAATCCAACATAAACATGCTCTCCATTATCACTTGTGTAAGAAAACAAGCTGAAATCATGGGAATCTAAAAGGTGATGAGGAATATACTCTTCTACTTCTTTTTCTCTTTGCTCTTTTGTTTTTTCAGTTCCATGAGCTTTTTCTTCTTTTGATTTATCTATTGCAAAAGATACAATTGAAAATAAAAAGAATACTAGGGTTAACGCTTTTATTGTTATTTTTCTATGCATTTCACTCTAAATAATAGTGGCTTAAAAATCGATGCAAATGTAAGTCTTTATCCTAAAAAGAAAAACTATTTTAAAATTTATTTTAATAGGCTTTGCCTAAGAAGCTGTAAGGGTTTATTATTGAATATTGTTTAGCCATTTAGATAGACTAAAAATCTCTATTGTGTGGGTAAAAAAGTAAGGAATAAAGAATGTGAAGAACTCTGGTTTTGAAATAAGACCATCAGCATAAAATGGCTTATATAAAAATAAAATAAATAGCCCAAATTTAATAACACTTCCAAATAAAAAAACAAACCCTAGTTGATTTTTAAATTTATTTCTCAAAAGAAATAGCATTAAAAAAATTATAATTGCTGATGCGGTATTAATACCGTACGAAAAAACTATCTCGTTATTAAAAAGTGGAAATTCTAAAGCATTTAAGATAAGCAAGTGTATCACAAAAACTAATGTTGTGAACACAAATAACCTCACTAAAAATTTTGTAAGTATAGGGTTCATTAAGAATTGGTCCTATTCAATTGTTTAACCGTAAGATAAAGTGAAATCCCAACACCAACCAAAGTGCTAACTATAATATAAGCTCTATCTCCATTATTGTAAGTGCGGTCTAGCCATTTACCTAGCACTACAAAAAGGTAAATTGTTGCTCCCATTTGAAAAGCAACTCCAGTAAGTATCAATGCGTTTTTAAGCGGTTTTCTCGGAGAGTTTTTGCTGCTCATTAGGCTTGTTAAGTTCTTTAATTGCTCCTCTCATAGAACAAGATGCATTAAATGTTGCGCCTGGCTCTACAGACAGTTTTCCAATAACTACATCTCCAGAAATAACAGCAGTAGCTTTAATGGTAAGTGTTTCTTGTACTAGTAAGTCTCCTGAAAATTTTCCTTCTATATCCGAATTTACAGCATCTATTTTCCCTTTTACGGAACCCGAAACCCCAATAATAACTCGTCCTTTTGTTTTAATATTTCCTTCTAGAGTTCCATCTATTCTAAAATCTCCTTCAGAAATAATATCTCCAATGATAGCGGTATTTTTTGCGACTACATTTATTTCCATAACCTTCGGTTTTTGTGTTTTTTCTTTAGTGCTGAACATAGACATTTTTTATTTAAGTCTTTTCATAATTTCCAAGGCTTTTTTACCTTGCTCTGTTTGCGGATAACCTATCGCAACTTTCTCTAAGGCAGCAATATACGAATCTTTATTTTGATATTTACCAATAGCATATGCTTTTAGCAGTTCAAATTTAGACACTAAAATAGATCCTTCTGCGAGGGTTGGAATTGTCATGTCTATAAAACAGATTGCATCTTCAAAAAAATCGTCTTTATATAGTCGATACGCAATTTCATATACTTCAGAATCTTCATCAACTTCTTTCTCTTTTGAAAGTTCAATCTCTGGATTTAAAATAATTTTTGAAAAAGGAGAATCTGGATATGAGTTTACAATGAAATTTTTATACTCAATAGCTTTGGAATTTCCACTCAACAAGTAAAGTTGATACAAATGATAATTTGCTGGCAAAATTAATTCTTTATCAGGCTCAGACACTAATAGTCTTTCTAAATTTCTAATCGCTTTTTTAGGGTTTTTGAACTGTTCTTTATAAATTAATCCTAATTCAAATAATGCAGTATTTCTATCAAAGGCTATAGAGTCTAGTTCTTTAGCTGATGATGGAACTGTTTCTAAATACGTAGAAATTTCATAACGTGGGTTTTTAATAGTTTTAGCGATATCATTATCTACATTGGATTCATTAACCAATATAGATTTATCTGATATTCTCCAATTGTCTTCTAACGGTCTATTACCCCATACACGTTTAAATTCACCTTTGCCAAAACCTAACGATTGTGAATTATAAAAATACCATTTCCCTTTAGCATCTGTAGATTGGAGTCCTCCTCCAAAAGAGCTTCCAAAAGAAATTTGATTTAACTTTTTTTGAGCTAACTCTTCATCTTCTTTTTTAATTTTATCAATATAATCCTGGAAATACTTCTCTAATTGTTCTTTTGGTAAAGCTGCAAGAATTAAAATACTATCGTTTTTTTGAAGATTTTTTTCATACATAACAAGTGATGATAAATTCTTTGCCCTTCTCTCAAATCTTTTAATTCTCAGTGTGTTTTTATTATTGGCAACCTGAAGTATACTGTCATAATATGCTCCTGAAGTTACATAATCTAGGTCTTTAAAATAGATTTTAGCAAGCTGCTCGTAGCTATATGTTTTTTGTTTAGCACCTCCATTTTTAGCACGTAATGATTTGTTATAATTAAGAATAGCGAGACTAAGACTATCTCTTTCTTGCTCTAAAACAGCCACTTGATAATAAATCTCATCTAAATATGGCCTATTGTCTCTGTTTTTTATTAATTTTTTGTACCGCTCTAAAATTGCTAATGAAGATGAATCCGAAACGGAGTTTTTAGCCAATTCTATTGCAGCATGGATTTTATATTTATAAGGAGCTTGTTTAAAGTTTATAAGCTTTTTAAAAACAATTGATGCAGTGTCTTTGATTTTATCTAAACTATATAGTTGACCTAAAACAAATAAGTTTCTAGCTCTTTGAGTCTTGTTTTTTGAAGTTTTAGTTGCTTCCCAAAGATAGTTTCGTACTGTATTTATACTGTCAAGCTTGGTATATGCCATAGCTAGCGCAGTATTAGCATCTTCTCTAATAAAATCTGGTAAATCTGGTTTTCTTAGGAGAATCTCGAGGGTTTCAATTGCTAATTCTTCATTTTCTATTCTAATGTGAGCTTTTGCTCTCCAGATCTTTGTTTCATTAATTAAACTTGCGTTTGGATAATTTGCAATAATATAGTTGTAAGCATCTATTGCAGGAATGAATCGTTCTGTATAATATCTAGATTTTCCCAATAAAAGATAGGCATCGTCTATTTTTTTATTACGCTCTTTCCCATTAATGTTCATGGAGTGTTTTTGAATTGCTTTTACTGCTTTTTGCTCTGCAATATCAAAAGGGGTTAATTGTTCTTCAGGCGCTGCCTTTGCGTTTGTTTTATTATTAAAATCAAAACCAATTCCTGGATCTTTAGCACCGGTTGATAATATTGGAATTCTAAATTTAGTGTTTTCAAAAGACAAGGGTTCTATGGGAAGTAATTCAAAAAAATCATCTTCATAGTTTAAATTAATTTCACTTAACCCTTGATCAAAAGCAACCCCTCCATTATATAATATATTATATTGAGTAGTAAGGGCATTATAGTTTCTATTTAAAAATGCATCTTTCTTTGTGCTACAAGAAATGACGAACAAGAGCACACTTAAAAATCCTATTTTTTGAATATTTTTCATGGAATGTAAAGCTGTTTATTACAACTTATTCATAGTGAATATATTGTAATACAGATTGTAAAAATAACAATAAAACTATTAGTCGCTTTCTTAAACTGAAAAATAGCTCTCTAGCTCTTTTAAAGTTTCTTGAGAAGTTTCAATATCCTTGACCAAATGGCCTTTATCTAAAACAACAATACGTTCACAAACCTCAGTTACATGGCTTAAGTCATGGCTAGATACAAGAACGGTAATCTCTTTGTTTTCGGTTAGGGTTTTTAAAATCTTCTTTAAACGTATTTGTGTTGTAGGATCTAGGTTTGCAAAGGGCTCGTCTAAGATTACTACTTTTGGGTTCCCCATCATAGCAGCAATAATCCCTGCCTTTTTTTGATTTCCTTTACTCAAGTCTCTTAAATATTTTTTCTTTCCTAAAACTTCGTCATTAAAAAACTCTCCAAACTGAGTTAAAAATAGTTTTACATCAGCTTTATTCATCCCTCTCAAATCTCCTATAAAATCAAAGTATTCGTCTGGAGTTAAATACCCAATTAAAAATGACTCATCAATAAAAGACCCTGTAAAGTTTTTCCATGCTTCGCTTTGGTTTACAACAATATCATGATTAGTGATTGAACCCATTGTGGGTCTTATCAAATCTAACAACATATTAAAATATGTAGTTTTCCCAGCTCCGTTGTTGCCAACCAAACCAAAACTTTGACCTGTAGGGATTTCTAAAGATGCTATATTTAATACCTCTACTTTACCGTATTTTTTTGAAAGTTGCGTAGTTTCTATCATAGTTTTTTAATTTTCTTGTTTGAATGCGTGAATCATTACGTATTTATTAGTAATATATTTTTTTGTGATGGCTGCCATGAACTTTTTGTGAAGAGCAATACCAATAAAGCCCATAACAGCAATAGTTGCAGTAGCAATTTCAAAACCAATTAACCAGTTAATTAAACCAAAAATTGCCATTGGTAAAATCATTAATGGAATACCAATAATCCATTGAACAGCTCCCGTACCTTGAAAATTAAAGGCTGCTTTTTCATCTAAATTTATTCTTTTTCTATTAAAAGTTCCACCAAGCAGAATCACGTGTGTGTTAACACCTAAATTATAAATCATTGCTGCAAAATGAACTAATAACACTTTCCATCCAAAATAAATATATGGAATCCCTAGAACAAAAAGCGCTACAACACTTATAGCCATGATGGTAAATTTAGATTTTAAATAACGTTCATATTTAAAGTTTTGACTCATTAACATGTTAAAATAACCACTATCCCAAGCAGGAATAAACTGACCAAAATTGATTAATAAAGTTCCTGTGGAAAAGATACCCACCAATACATAAATAAACTCCATGTCTGCGTACATTGGATTAGGATAGAAAAAAAGACCGTACAATAAACCCATAGCAATCATCCAAACTGATGATTTTGTGCGTTTATTTCTCCATATTAATCTCAAATCATTTTTAATAAATGGTGCTAAGTCTCCCAACTTTTCAAGAAATGACAAGTCTGCTGAATTTATTTCTTTGGTTTGCTCTGAAATCAAAGCATCTAAGTAAACTTCGTTTCTTAATTGTTTAAAGTTTACCATGTATAAGCCTATCAGCATTACTAAAAACAAAAGGGAAAGAATTGGAGATTGATAAACCGCATCAAAACCCTTCCCTATAAAGCCGGGTAAATCAAACCAATTGAAGTACTGAATAAAATAACCAAAAATTAACAATAGCAGTAAGCCAACTAGAACACCGTTGTTTTTATTCACCAGAAAATTAAAGAAATTAACAGACTGAATAATTAAAACCATTGAAGCTAACCACCCTAAAATCCCTGCAAGATTGTATCCTTGTGTTATTAAAACTACAGAAAATGGAACATAAAAAAACAATCCCAAGATATTGAAAAAAGAGCATGATGATTTCGTTAAAATAAAATGTACAATTTTGCTTTTTTGAATTGGTAAAACCAACAAAGGCTTAATATTCATAACTGGCAACTTTTGCATAAGGTATCTGAAAATTAAATCAGCAACGATAACATACATTAAAAATGAATTTACCAACACTAAAGGGTCTTGCTCTGGAAATTGTTTTTTTAAAATCCAATACGCTCCGATACCAATTAGTAAAAAACAACCAGTAAAATATAAGCCAAAAAAACCTATGAGAATTTTTGCTCCTATAGATTTACTAAAGGAAGATGAACGAAAAAATTGTTTCCATTCTAGTTTAAGAAAATGTGAGATCATGAAATTGTTAGTTTAGTAATTTATAAGAGTCTTTATGGGGTAATTTGTTACAAACAAAACTAAACTTCAGCCTTTAACACCTCTCTTATTAGTTTTTGCAATTCTTGTTTTGGCAAAGCACCATTGGCCATTTGAGGCTGTTCATTCATTGGAATAAATAACATAGAAGGAATACTTCGTATGGCAAATGCAGCTGCTAATTCTTGTTCTGCCTCAGTGTCTACTTTATAAATATTTATTTTACCTGCATACTCATCACTAAGTTCTTCTAGAATAGGAGCGATCATCTTGCAAGGACCACACCAATCTGCATAGAAATCTATAATTGCAGGTAAATTCCCTTCAAAGGTCCAGTCTTTATTTTTTTCATAATTAAAAACTTTTTCTAAAAAGGTTTGTTTCGTTAAATTTTCAGTCATAATAATTTTTTTGTTCTACAAAAGTAATCGTTTTAATTTCATAAAAAAATAGTCTAATTTAGGGGTCACTAATATAATTTACCAATGAAAAAATTACTTACCCTTGTTACTTGTTTTACCATGATGTTAAATGCCTGTAAAGAAAAAAACTCCGTAAAAACTCATCTTTTAAATTATCCTGAAACTGTTAAAAAACCTGTTGTAGAAAACTATTTTGAAACAGAAGTAACAGACAACTATCGTTGGCTAGAAGATGACAGGAGTAAAGAAACCGAATCGTGGGTTGCAGCAGAAAATGAAGTTACTTTTGATTATCTTTCTAATATTCCTTATAGAAAACAATTAAAAGATCGATTATCTGAGTTGTGGAATTATGAAAAAATTGGTGCTCCGTTTACAGAAGGAGACTATACTTATTATTATAAAAATAATGGTTTGCAAAACCAGTACGTGGTGTATAGAAAAAAAGATGGCACCAATGAAGAGGTTTTTTTAGACCCTAATACCTTTTCTGAAGATGCAACCACATCTCTAAGCGGATTAACTTTTTCAAAAGATGGAAAAACAGCTGCCTACTCTATCTCAGAAGGTGGAAGTGATTGGCGTAAAATTATAGTGATTGATGTTGAATCAAAAAAAGTGAAGGAAGACACCCTTGTTGATGTGAAGTTTTCTGGAATTTCATGGAGAGGAAATGAAGGTTTTTATTACTCAAGTTATGATAAACCCGATGGAAGTGAGCTTTCTGCAAAAACAGATCAACATAAATTATACTATCATAAGTTAGGAACCTCTCAAAAAAACGATCAAGTTATTTTTGGGGCATCTGATGCTCAAAAACACAGATATGTAGGAGGGTCATTAACTGAAGATGACCGATATTTAATTATTTCAGCCTCAACATCTACTTCTGGTAACAAACTTTTTATCCAAGATTTAACACAGAAAAACAGTGCTTTAATTCCTATTGTAAACAATTTTGATAGTGATACCTATGTAATTGAAAATCGTGGAACAACTCTATATTTAGTTACCAATCTTAATGCGCCAAATCAAAAAATTGTAACCGTTGATGCAGCTAATCCTGATTCTAAAAACTGGAAAGATTTTATTCCTGAGACAGCGCATGTATTAAGTGCTTCTTCTGGAGGAGGTTATTTTTTCACTGAATATATGGTAGATGCTGTTTCTAAAGTCTTACAATATGATTTTGACGGGAATAAAATTCGTGAAATAGCATTGCCTGGTGTTGGAAATGCAGGAGGTTTTGGAGGTAAAAAAGATGCTGTTATCGATTATTTTTCATTTACCAATTATAACACGCCTTCTAGTATATACACCTTAAATATAAAAACGGGAGAAACTAAATTGTATTGGAGTCCTGATATTGATTTCAACCCTAATGATTATGAAAGTAATCAAGTATTTTATCCCTCTAAAGACGGTACAAAAATACCTATGATTATTACTCACAAAAAAGGAATAAAGTTAAATGGAAAAAACCCAACAATTTTATATGGATATGGAGGGTTTAATATCAGTTTAAACCCTGGTTTTAGTATAACTAATGCCATATGGATGGAGCAGGGTGGAATCTATGCTGTACCAAACCTTAGAGGAGGTGGAGAGTATGGTAAAGAATGGCATGACGCTGGAACACAAATGAAAAAACAAAATGTATTTGATGATTTTATTACAGCTGCAGAATATCTAATTGAAAACAACTATACTTCTTCAGAATACTTAGCGATTAGAGGAGGTTCTAATGGGGGGTTGTTAGTTGGAGCAACCATGACGCAAAGACCAGATTTGATGCGAGTAGCTTTACCTGCTGTTGGTGTTTTAGACATGCTGCGCTATCATACGTTTACAGCTGGTGCTGGGTGGGCTTACGATTATGGAACCGCCGAACAAAGTGAAGAAATGTTTAACTATTTAAAAGGGTATTCACCAGTACACAATGTCGTAAAAGGAGTAGCTTACCCTGCTACGCTTGTAACTACAGGAGATCATGATGATCGAGTAGTTCCTGCACACAGTTTTAAGTTTGCTGCAGAACTGCAAGACAAACAGGCTGGTAACAATCCAGTATTGATTAGGATTGAAACAAATGCTGGTCACGGAGCAGGAACTCCTGTAGCAAAAACTATTGAGCAATATGCCGATATTTTTGGCTTTACTTTATACAATATGGGTTTTGATAAACTACCAAATTCTCCAAAAGCTAAACTTAAAAGTTAACTGATACTTTTTTCAGTATTTTTACACCGCAAATTATATCAACTAGTTTGCGGTTTTTTATGCTTAAAGTCTCTAACATTTCATTTCAATATGCTCCTAAAAAAGAGATATTATCTAATATTTCTTTTAGTTTAAAAGAGGGACAACACCTTTGTGTTATGGGAGAAAGTGGATCTGGAAAATCTACTTTGTTAAAAGCTATTTATGGTTTACTAGACTTAAAAAAAGGCTCAATTTATTGGAAAACCCAAGAGGTTTTAGGGCCGGCTTTTCATCTAGTTCCAGGCATGAGCTTCTTTAAATATGTGGCTCAAGATTTTGATTTAATGCCCTATACGTCGGTTGCTGAAAATATTGGAAAATTTTTGTCGCGGTTTTATCCCGAAGAAAAAGAACAAAGGACCAGTGAATTATTAGAGGTTATAGAGATGTCTAGCTTTGCAAATGAAAAAGTAAAAACCCTAAGTGGAGGACAACAACAGCGGGTGGCTATAGCAAGGGCCTTGGCAAAAGAACCCGAACTTATTTTACTAGATGAGCCTTTTGGGCAAATAGATAATTTTAAAAAAAACTCACTCCGAAGAAAGCTTTTTAGCTATCTAAAAGAGAAAAATATTTCATGTATTGTGGCAACTCATGATGGAGATGACGCGCTTTCTTTTGCGGACCAAATGATGGTGATTAAAAACAAAAAAGTGATTGCATTTGATTCTCCAAGAAACTTATATAAAAGCCCTCCTGAACATTATGTAGCAGCTTTATTTGATGATGTAAATGAACTTTATATAGACGGAGAGAGAAGACTGATGTATCCGCATCAAATTCAAACTTCTAAAGACTCTTTACATAAAGTTATTGTAAAAAAGTCATTCTTTAAAGGTTCTTTTTGGTTAATTGAGGCAACATTTAATTCCCAGGTTATTTTCTTTCAAAGTACCGAAAATATCCTTTCAGAAAAAGAGGTTGGTATTTGCTTTGATAAGTAATTTATAATGAAAGTGCTATAAAACACGATCTATTTTAATTTCTTTTCCTCGCCAAATGAAAGTGTCTTCAACTTTTTTTCCCATCAATAATTTACCAATTGGCGAAGAGGGTGAGATTGCAAAATATACAGTTTCTTTAATAGTTAACTCTCCTGCGGAAATACCCAAATAATAATATGCAGAAGATGTTTTTATAACAGACCCTAAGGCGATGTTTGTTGATGGTTTTGAACTATTAATCTTAGCTAGTGTTTGTTGCATTTGTTGAACAGCGGATAACTGTTGTCCTGCTTTTTCCATTTCTAATTGCAACATTGCTCTACCTGTTTCATGCTTATCACCTGCAGAGCTTTTGGTTTCTGAACGCAATGACTTCTGATGAGAAGAAATAGTGGTTTGTATGGTTTGAAGTCGTGTATTTACAAAATCTTCACACTGTTGATAAAGGGCTTCTTTTAAAGTTAACATTAGTTAAGCCTTTACAAATGAATATGCCCCATACTTGCCATGATGTGAAATTGAGCATGATGATGTAAGAAGTGTTGTTTTATTATAATAACTAGGCGCCCCAGTTTTTGATTTTTTTTGTTTAATTCCTGTCATCTTTAGTCCAGTTAAAACGTTAAGCTTGTCCTTAATCATCGTATCAATTTGATCTGGAGACACCATTTCTGAATACGAACTCGTTTCTTTTGTTAAAGCTGCCCTAGTAAAAATATAGTGCTGATTAACTATTGAGGTCGTATAAAATTTTTGATTTTTATAACAAACCACTCCATTTAAATCTAGCATCAGTTTACATTCAAATTTTTTGGGGGCAAAAAAACGCACGCTGTGTTGTTGTGTAAAAATTTTATACGCAGCCTCCTTCATGCTCCAGAGTCTCCAAACCATCTCAAAAGAATTTTGTGCATTTAAAATCAATTGCTGCTCATTAGCTGAAAACTGTTTTTCTAGGAAGCCTCTTCGTTGCCAATTGCTCTCTGTTTTAGCAAGAGTTAAATCTATGATATCGTTGCCTATCAAGAAGCTGATAATTTAGTTTCAATAATGTCTAGTGCTGCTTTCACAGATAACATTTTTTCCATAGAATCATTATCAATTTCAATATCAAACTCATCCTCTACATCTAAAATAACATCTACTAAATTCGCTGAATTAATCTTCAAGTCATTAATAAAATCTGTTTCCTCAGATAGGTTATTAAATGCATTTTGATCTTGAACATAGGGCTTTACAATTTTTTGTAGTGAGATAATAAGGTCTTCTCTTGTCATGAATTCTTTTTTAATATTTCTTAAAAATAACACATCCATTTACATCTCCAAAGCCAAAGCTTGCTTTTGCAATAATCTTTAGTTTTTTTGGTGTGAATATAGTTGGTATTTTTTCTTTTGGAATTAATTTTAAAATATCTGGATGCACTTCCTCACAATTAATGTTTGGAAAAATAAATTGATGTTTTAATTGCAAAATTGTTGCCACATTTTCTATAGCTCCTGCTGCTGCAAGACAATGACCAACCATAGATTTTAGAGAGTTTATCATTGGAAAATTTTGCCCAGTTCTCCCCAAAGCTTTTGACCAATTTTCTATCTCTACAGGGTCTTTTATGGTCGCTGTTAGATGCCCGTTAATTGCATCTATTTCTGACGGTACTATGTTTGCATTTTTTATTGCATCTACAATACACTTTTGAACCGCTTGAGAATTTGGAGCCGTCATGGTTCCTCCATTTCTTTGACCTCCAGAATTGATGTTACCACCTAATACCTCAGCATAAATAGTTGCTTTTCTTTCTAAAGCGCTCTCTAAAGTTTCTAATACCATTGCACCAGCACCGCTACCAGGAACAAAGCCTGATGCCTCTGCACTCATGGGTCTAGATCCTTCTTCTGGGTTTTCATTGTGCTTGTAGGTCATCACTCTCATTGCATCAAAACCACCCCATATATAAGCTCCATCATCACTGCAACTTCCAACTAGCATTCTTTTTGCCTTTCCTTCCTGAACACGTTCAAAACCCATGAGTAAAGCTTCGGTGCCAGTAGTACAAGCAGATGAGTTGGTGGTAACTTGATTTCCCACTCCCAGAATACCACCCAAGTATGCACTAATGCCACTTGCCATTGTTTGAACAACAACAGTACTGCCTAATCTTTTTACCTTTTGGTCGTCTAGTTTATACACAGCCTCTCTAAATTTTTCTACTCCAGAGGTGCCCGCCCCAAAGACCAATCCAGAATCATAATCAACGGGTAGATTTTTATCAATATCAAATCCTGCATCTTCCCATGCGTCTATGCCTGCAATACATCCATATAAAATTCCAGCACTATCAAATCCACGTAATTGTAATGGTGTTAGATACTTGTTTTTCATCTCTTCTGATACTGAAGGAATTCCTCCAATACAGCAAGAAAATTTTAAATCTTGAAGTTTTTGATGGAATGTGATTCCTGATCTTCCTTCTTGAATTGCTGCTAAAAAGTTATCTAAGCCCACGGCATTTGGTGCTACAACTCCCATCCCTGTTATGACAACTCTATGTTTCATTATCCAATGGTTTTAACATTCCTGAAATAGTTCCTCTACAAACCAACTCGTTTTTTTCATTTAATAATTCCACCTTGCATTTTAGTTTGTTAAATCTAAAATAAATCTTTTCTGAAACTACTTTTACACGTTCTTGCGGACGGACTGGTAAAAAGAAATCAATATGATTTGAGGTTAATGCAATTTGTGGTTTTTTTGTTGTGGAAATTTGATCTCTTAATAAATATATTCCCAAGCAAACCACACCAATTTGAGCCATTACTTCCGTTAAAATAACACCTGGTGTTATTGGATTATTTTTAAAGTGGCCTTGGTAAAAATATTCGTCTTTTTTAAATGTATAAAACCCCTCAGCGCCGTTTTCTGATAGAGACGTTAGTTCTTCTACAAACAAAAAAGGTGCTTGATAGGGTAAGAGCTGTATGATTTTTTTATTGTTCAAGTTGTTTAACTTATGTGTTCTCCTCCGTCTACAGGAATAATGGTGCCATTAATCCACGCAGCTTCGTCTTTAGATAGTAAATACACAACATTGGCAACGTCTTCTGGCAATGTTAATCTGTTAAAAGGATTGCGCAATAAAGAATGTTTTTTTATTTCATCACTTCCTGGAATCATTCGTAGAGAAGCCGTGTCTGTAACTCCTGCTTGAATACAATTTGCTCTAATCCCAAAAGATGCAAACTCTAAAGCAATATTTCTTGTAATGGCCTCTAAGGTTACTTTTGCTGCAGACACAGCTGCATAATTTTTCCATGCTTTTGTATTCCCCTCACTTGTAAAGCTAACAACTCGTGCATCACACGAAAACAATTTAGCTTCAAAAATAGCCTTAGTCCAATCGTACAAACTAACTCCCATTGCTTGTATTGTTAATTGAAAGTCATCTGTTTGTAATGTTGGGGCTGTTTCTGAAATCATGGGTTTTAAATTTCCCTTAGCCACACTATGTACAAGTGTTTTAATAGAGCCTCCTTTTAATTCTTTTCCTAAATCCTCTAGTAATGCGGCTCTCTTTTCTGGATGAAAAGCATCGGTATTATAACTAATAAAATCAATCCCTTTTTTGGTGATTTTTTTAAACTCTTTTTCTATTTCTGTTTGCTGAGATCTAGAATTTCTATGTACAATACAAATATTCATCCCATGACTAGCTAGCTTTTTTGCTGTTGCCAGACCTAAACCACTAGAACCCCCTATGATTAGAGCCCATTCATTTTTATCTTTAAATTCTTTTACCATTCTAATAATATTCTTTGTGCAGAAAAGCCTGGTCCAAAACTTAGCATCAATCCTTTTTCTCCGGGTTGTCTATCTCCATTCATAAATCGTTCTAAAACATATAAAACTGTTGCGCTAGACATGTTTCCGTACAATCTCAGAACCTCTTTTGTGTCATTAATATTCTTTCCTAAAGATCCAAATAAACCCTCCACTGTTTGAACAATTTTCTTACCTCCCGGATGAAAAATTAAATGATTTATGTCTTCTATTTTTAAATTATTTCGTTCAAGAAATGGGTGAACTATCATCGGAAAATGATTTGATATAGTTTCAGGAACAGATTTATCTAATATCATTTGTAAGCCTGTATTCACCAGTTTAAAACCCATCATATGGGTTGCATTGTAAAAATGATACATCGCTTCATCTATGATTTTTGGCCCCTTGTCTTCTTTGTAAGACGATAAAATAACACTTGCTGCACCATCTCCAAAAATTGCTGCACTTACAATATTTACCATAGAAAAATCTTCTAACTGAAAAGTTGCTGTTGGAGATTCTACCGCAATCACTGCCGCTCTTTTATTTGGGTTAGCTTTTAAAAAATTTTTTGCATAAATGATTCCTGAAACTCCCGCTGCACATCCCATTTCTGTGACCGGAAGTCTCACAATATCTTGTTTCATTTGCAAGCTATTAATTAAATAAGCGTCTACAGAAGGTATCATAATTCCAGTACAACTAACAGTGATAATATAATCGATATCTGTAGATTGTAAACTCGCTTTTTCTAATGATTTTTTCAATGACTGCTCTGCCAAGGCTGTTACCTCTCTAGCATATATGTTGTTTTTTTCTTCAAAAGACGAATTTAAAAAAACCTCTTCTGCATCCATAATAGAATACCGCCTATCTACACCTGCCCCCTCAAAAAGCTTTAATACTTTTCGCTGAAATCTTTTTTCCTGGCCTTGCATCCACAGCTTAACAAATGGAATAATGTCCTTTGTGTCTCTAGTATACTTTGGTAATTGTTTTGCTACTGAAAGTATTTTTACGCTCATGATATATCCTTAATAATCAGACTTTTTTAAAATTAGACTCCTTTTTTAAAATCCATAAATAACGAAAAGCCCATTTCCATTGAATAGAAAACGGCACTTGTACTTGTGTTAAGATGGCTTCTAACTCTTTTCTTTTAAAGGCTCTTAAAACAGAAGTTAAACCATCTTCTCTAACCATCTTGTTTTTAATAAAAAGCCCTATCAGTTTAAAAAGATAGTACGCAAGTCTGTGCCTATGTAAATCATTCACAACCGCTCCAATTGTTGCTTTTTGAACCGTTGGTTTTAAAAAAGAGATGAGTTCCTTGCTTTTAAAATGGTGCAAAAATAAAGTGCACAAAACAACATCATAGGTCTGATTTTTAAACTCTTCTGAAAAAATATCTATCGTTTCAAAACTCAGCTCTGGATAATCTATAGACAATTCTTTTGCATATTCTATAGCTGCATCATTTGCATCTATTCCTATAAGTTTAAACTTATACTTGTTATCTCTGCCAAACTTAGCAATATCTCTTAAAATATCTCCGTGTCCACAACCCAAATCTACCACGGTAATTGTCTTGCTTTTTGAAGATGTTTTAAGTAATTTTTTTAAACCTTTAATAGTTACTGAGTTTCCTCCTAGAAACCGATTAATAGTTTCAAGCTTATCTAAGGTGTCTCTAAACATATCTCCTTCAAGGGTAAAATCATCCATCATTTCTGTAGCTGAAGAACGGCGAGAAGTATCAACTAAAAAACTCATAATGGGCGCAGTTGTTTTCCGTGGGTAAATTTGATTATTTTAGGCAATAAAGAAGGTGATGTTTTTAAAATTGAATACGCTATTTGAGAAATGGTTTGATTTCTAAATAACCATGCAATAAAATGACCTGCTTTTAATCGTATTTTAAATTCTTTATTCCAATCTCTAAGATACTGTTTTTCTAGACCCTCTCTTGTTTTTATTTCACCATTTAAAAACTGAAGTATTCGAATGCATGCCAATTGTGCACTAGAAATAGCCATTCCCATTCCGTTGCCACATAGCGGATGAATCATTCCTGCAGTATCTCCGCACATAATAATATGATCTTCTACCGGATTTTTAGTTTGAAAAGAAACTTGACTAATGGTTAGTGGTTTTTCAAAAATGGGTGTTGATTCTTTAAATATTTTTCTTAAATAGTTGTTTTTAAAAATAACTTCTTCTTGAAAATCTGTGATGTTTTTATGTTTTTTAAACGAGCGATAATCTGTAATATAACAGATATTAATAGCATTATTTTCTACTTTAGATACTCCACAATAGCCTCCTTTAAAGTTATGTAGCCCCACCAAATTTTCTGGGAATACCCCTTTTACGTGAGTTTTCACAGCCAAGTATGGAGATTTTTTTTGAATGAATTTCCGCTTCATTTTTTGATCTAAAGAGGACCTTTTCCCAAAAGCGCCTATGGTAATTTTACTTTGAAATACTCCTGAACTTTTTGTTAAAATTGTGAAAGAGTCTTTTTTAAACTGAATAGAATCTACCGTGTCTTTTAAAATTTTAACGCCATTTGAACGTGCTTTTTTTACCAATAAGTCATCTAAAAAATATCGACTCATTCCAAAACCTCCTAAGGGTAATTCTCCTTTTATTAAGTTGCTTTTTATAGTGCTTATGTGGACTTTTGTAATCTGTTTAGCTCCTTCACTTAATGGATAAATGCCCAATGAATTTAAATAAGGTAATACTTCGTTGGAAATATACTCTCCACAGACTTTATGTTTTGGGTATTCGTTCTTTTCAACTAATAAAACCTCTTTGTTTTGTTTAGATAAATGAATTGCACTTGTTAATCCTGCCAAACCTCCACCTACTATAATTACATCAAATGTTGGTCTTTTTTTCAATTGTTATTTAGTAGTAGAATACTCTACTTGAATTTTTACATTATTAGACAAAATAAGGCTTCTATTTCCAATATCAAAGTTTTTACGATTTAACAGTATTAAAGCTTTTAATGTTAATCTTGAATCGTCTTCAAAAACCTCTAAGGGAATCTCTACCTTTTTAGTAATTCCCTTAATACTCAACTCAGCAAAAAGAATGATGTTGCCATTCATATCCTTTGTAAGTTTAGATGATTTTAGCACGATTTCTTTATGATTTAGAGCATCAAAATAATCTTTCCCTAATAAATGTTTATCTCTTACTTCAATACCTGTAAAAATAGAGTTCACAATAATAGCAGCATTAACATAGCTATTAGATATGTCTTTAGTGTCTAAATTTGTCTTGATATCTATGGTTTTAAAACCACCATCTACAGTTAAACCAAAATTTTTGATTTTGAATGAAATACTGGTTTCTTCTTTATCTTGAATCCATTCTTGAGAGAAAGACATTGATGAAATTAAAAGTAATAATAGGGTTAATTTTTTCAACATTTTTAAAATAAAGGTAATTTAATCTAACAAATCCGCTAACTCTTTTCCAACTAATGAACCGATAGCAACACCCATGCCACCTAGACGAATTCCGCAGTAAGTGTGTTCTGAAAGTTGTTTTATAATGGGGTTTTTCTGACTTCCAACCCCCATGATTCCACTCCATCGATGTGTAATTTGAAACTCATTTCTTGGTAAAATAGTTGTCCTTAAAAGAGATTCCAATTTATTTTGAATTTGGTTAGTTTGGCCAAATTGAGTTGTTTCTTCTGTCTCAAAATCTAAGTTTCTACCTCCGCCTAATAATATTCTATTGTCAATGTTTCTAAAATAGTAATACCCTTCATCTAAATGAAAAGTTCCTTTAATGTGTAGATCTTTTATTGGGCCAGTAATCAATACTTGAGCCCTTGCTGGAAGAATATTTTCGTCTAAAAGTTTTTTTGAAAAACCATTGGTTGCAAAAAATAATTTAGATGTTGAAATCTCTCCTTGGCTTGTGTTAATCTTTACTTGATTTGTATCCTCTGAAAAGCCTAGGACAGAAATATTATTTAAAACTTTTACTCCTTTCTCTTGTGCTTTTTTTAGCAATTGTGAAACCATTTTTCCAGTATCTATCTGAGCTTCAAAATTATTAACCAAGTACGATGGAATTATTTTTTGAAAATTGAATTTATTTTGAGCTACAGAAAATACATTATCATTAAAAAGAGGAAATAGTAATTTATTTAACTCATCTGTTTTGTTTTTACATACTTCAAATAAATCTTTATTAAAAAACAATTCATATCCACGATCTTGCTGATAGTCAATATTCTTATCCCCCAAGAGGTTTCTTAGAATACGTAAGCCATTCCATCTCTTTTTTACCAGCTGGAAAACTTCTTGCTCTGAATGAGACTTAAGGTCACTTAGAAGTTCTGAAGTACTTCCAAAACAGGCAAAACCAGCATTTTTTGTACTTGCTCCTTGGGGTAGTAAGCCCTTTTCTAAAATAGTAACTTTTGATTTTGGAAAGCGGTCTTTTAAATGAATTGCACAATTTAAACCTACGATTCCACTACCAACAATAACAAAATCATTGTTGTCAAACCATTCTTTATGTTCCCAATAACTGTAATTCATTGTACTAATTTTTCAAAGCAATTACTGCCCTCCATTTGGGCGTAATGTCCATAATTTGAAATGCTTTTATATCCAGACTTTTTATAAAAGTTAATTGCTTCAATTTGATTATTTCCTGTTTCTAAAATACATTTTATAAATCCTTCTTCTGAAGCCCAAGCTTCAAGAGAATTTAAAATAGAGCTTGCTGTTTTAGTTCCTCTATATTCTTTTTTCACAAACATTCTTTTTATCTCAACAGTATCTAAATCAAAAACTCTAAAAGCTCCACAGCCAATTGCATTTCCACCTTGGTAAGCAATTACTACATTATTTATTTTTTCTAAAGTATTAAACTGATTATAAAAATCGTGGTCATCTCCATCAGTTATCTTTAAATAGGCGTCTAATTCAGATATTAATCTCCTAAAATCAGTATTCTTACTGCCTGTCCTAATGATTTTTTCCATGGAACTATATCTATAATAAAAATTGCACGTTTTAAAACTCTAGCTTTAATTGAACCCAAACAGGAACTTTTTTTTCTGTGTCTAAGTTAGAAAAAGATATCCCTAATAACCTTACTGAGTTTTTAAACTTTTCTTGATATACCAATTCTTTTACAATATGCATAATTTCATCTTTTTTTTGCATGAAATTTTGAGTGGTTTTACTTCTTGTTTGTTGGGTAAAATCACTGTATTTTATTTTTAATGTAATTGTTTTTCCTTTTGTTTCAGATTTCATCATCCGTCTTTCTAATTCCTCTGCTATTGTAAATAATCTCTCTAGCATGAATACTTCTGAGGAAATATTTTTAGAAAAGGTTCTTTCTGCAGCAATTGACTTTCGGACTCTGTTTGGTTTTACTAGGCTATGATGAATCCCTCTCACAATATTATAATAGAACTTTCCTGACTTTCCAAAGAGTTTTGTTAGCTCATCTAATGATTTATTCTTTAAATCTAGTCCCTTAAAAATTCCTAAGTTATTCATTTTTGAAGCGGTTACCTTACCAACTCCGTGAAATTTATTGACAGATAATTCCTCTAAGAAAAGAATTACTTCTTCTGGATTAATTGTTTTTTGACCATTTGGTTTATTAATGTCTGAAGCTACTTTTGCAATAAATTTATTAATTGATATCCCTGCGGAAGCTCTTAAGTTTAGTTCATTAAAAATGCGGTCTCTAATTTCTTGAGCAATTAAACTTGCTGAGGGATTGCCTTTCTTATTTTCAGTAACGTCTAAATAAGCTTCGTCTAATGAGAGCGGTTCCACTAAATCTGTGTAGTCATTAAAAATTTGCCTGATCTTTACTGAAATTTCTTTGTATCTAGAAAATCTTGGTTTTACAAATATAAGATGAGGGCATTTCTTTTTTGCTAAAACACCACTCATAGCAGACCTAATGCCAAACTTTCTAGCCTCATAACTTGCTGCAGCAACAACACCTCTTTCGCTACTGCCGCCAACTACAACTGGTTTTCCTATTAGTTCTTTGTTGTCTAGTTGCTCAACTGATGCATAAAAAGCATCCATGTCTACATGAATTATTTTTCTTAGTTTAGGTTTAGCTTCCACATAATAAAGTTACAAAAAATTGATTTTGTGAAGTAGAAAATAATATAACTAAACAATGCCTTAAAAAAAGAAAAAGCGCCACATGTGGCGCTTTTAATACTTTTGAAATTTAAATGCTAAACGATACCCTGAGCTAACATAGCATCTGCAACTTTTACAAAACCAGCAATATTTGCTCCTTTTATATAATCAACGGTTCCGTCTTCGTTTTTACCATAAAAAACACACGATTCATGAATGTCTTTCATAATCTGCTTTAATTTTTCATCTACCTCTTCTCTAGTCCAACTTAAACGTAAAGAGTTTTGACTCATCTCTAAACCAGATGTTGCAACACCTCCAGCATTTGAAGCTTTCCCAGGAGCAAATAATATCTTTGCTTTTTGAAATTCATAAATTGCTTCTGGTGTAGATGGCATGTTTGCTCCTTCTGCCACACAAATACATCCGTTATCAACTAGTTGTTTTGCGTGTTCTCCGTTTAATTCATTCTGTGTTGCACAAGGTAAAGCAACATCACATGAAACAGACCATGGTTTTTCTCCTTTAAAAAACTTAGCATTTGGATACGCTTTTACATACTCGCTAATTCTTCCTCTTTTCACATTTTTTAGGTCCATTACATACGCTAACTTATCCGAGTCTATACCTTCTGTATCTAAAATATATCCAGATGAGTCAGACAGAGTTACAACTTTTGCTCCTAGTTGAGTTGCTTTCTCAGTAGCGTATTGGGCAACATTTCCGGATCCAGAAACTACCACTGTTTTTCCTTTAAAAGAGTCTCCTTTTGTTTTCAGCATATTTTCTGCAAAATATACATCTCCATATCCTGTAGCTTCTGGTCTAATCAAAGAACCTCCCCAAGATGCACCTTTACCAGTTAAAACACCAGTAAAAGAGTTTTTAAGTTTTTTATACATTCCAAACATAAATCCAATTTCTCTCCCACCAACTCCAATGTCTCCTGCAGGAACATCTGTGTTGTGACCTATATGTCTAAAAAGCTCACTCATAAAAGCGTGGCAAAATCGCATAATTTCATTATCAGATTTACCTTTAGGATCAAAGTCTGAACCTCCTTTTCCTCCACCCATTGGCAGTGTTGTTAATGAGTTTTTGAATACTTGTTCGAAGGCTAAAAACTTTAGAATACTTGCATTAACTGTTGGGTGAAATCTAAGCCCACCTTTGTAGGGTCCTATGGCTGAATTCATTTGAACTCGATACCCTCTATTGACTTGAATTTCTCCTGAATCATCTACCCATGAGACTCTAAAAGAAATTAATCTTTCTGGCTCTACCATTCTAAGTAAGATGTTTTTCCCGTGATAAATATCGTTCTTAACTATATAAGGGATAACTGTTTCTGCAACTTCTTGAACTGCTTGTAAAAATTCTGGTTCATGATGATTTCTTAGCTTCACCAAGTCCATAAAAGCATTAATTTTTGCCTGCATATTTTTGTTTTTGATTTGTTTTAACTGTTCAATTTTGCGACAAAGATATATATTTTAGGACATCTTAATCATAGTTTTTTAGTTTTGTTTTTAACTGTAACCTCAGTATTCAATCGATTTCGTGTTGATTTTTGTTTTCAACAGGAAAATGAAACACTTTACTTATAAAAAATGTAAATTTGTACAATATTTATCTGATAATAAAATATGTTAGACAAGGTTAAAGAGCTTATTGAAGAAGTTCATTTATTTAATGCAACTTCAAAAACAGACATAGAGGCTTTTAGAATTAAATATCTAGGAAGTAAAGGACTATTAAAAGGGTTGTTTTCTGAATTTAAGAATGTTGATGTTGAATTGCGTAAAGAATTTGGACAAGCTTTAAATAATCTTAAAAAAGCTGCGGAAGATAAAGTTGTTTTTTTAAATAACACCCTGGAAGATTCTGATGGTGTAAAAAGTTTTTATGGAGACTTAACTAGGCCTTCTGAACCAATACAATTAGGCTCAAGGCACCCTATATCTTTGGTAAAAAATCAAATCATTGAGGTCTTTAATAGAATCGGCTTCACGGTTTCAGAGGGTCCAGAAATTGAAGATGACTGGCATAATTTTACAGCGCTTAACCTTCCCGAATATCATCCCGCAAGAGACATGCAGGATACTTTTTTTATTGATAAAAAACCTGATACTCTATTAAGAACACATACATCATCTGTTCAAGTTCGTTATATGGAAAATAACAAACCTCCAATAAGAACAATTTCTCCAGGAAGAGTTTTTAGAAATGAGGATATTTCTGCAAGAGCACATTGTATATTCCATCAGGTAGAGGGGTTATATATAGATACAGATGTCTCTTTTGCTGATTTAAAGCAAACATTATTGTACTTCACAAAAGAAATGTTTGGGAAGTCTAAAATTCGTTTACGTCCATCTTATTTTCCTTTCACAGAACCAAGCGCAGAGGTAGATATTTATTGGGGGCTTGAAACTGAAACAGATTATAGAATAACAAAAGGTACTGGCTGGTTAGAAATTATGGGTTGTGGAATGGTAGACCCTAATGTGCTTAAAAATTGTAATATAGACCCATCTATTTATAGTGGATATGCTTTTGGTATGGGAATAGAAAGAATTGCAATGTTATTGTATCAAATTCCTGATATTAGGATGTTTTATGAAAATGACGTTCGTTTCCTTGAACAATTTAAATCTGTTCTTTAATTCTTTTCTATTATAGCGCTCATAAAACACCTCATCAATCCAGCTAAATTCTATGAAAAAAGACATCATAATTCCTGAAATTTCTGGTGTTGAAATGGCTGTTGTGTTCGAATACAACGGTATTTATAATACAAACGATTGGAATGTTTATCTTATAAATAATAATGATGCTCATCTAGAAATGGTTGTGATTGTTTCTAAAGGGTTTGGAAATAAAAAAATAAGTTCAGTTATGCGTAAAAAAATTGATGTTTTAGACGCGCATTCATTTGCTAAAGTTGAGTGGATACAGCCTGATTTATTTAAGCTTACAAATCAATTTCAAGTTACTTTTTTTGTTAAAGATCGTTTATATGACAAAACATTTACTTTTAAGGAAAATACGGTTAAAGAAGGGAGATTAAGAATTATTCCTGAACTTAAAAAAAGAGGGATCATCGCTAAACAAGAGTGAAGCTTGCCTTTATAAATTAATAATTGAGAAAAAAACAATATCTTTAAATAAACCCTATTTAATTGTTCTCCCACACGGAAAGCGCTTTTAAATTATCTCAATTACAAGGCATTATGAACCGTTTTTCTTTTTTTGATAGAGAAAATACCATAAATGAATTAAAATCATCTGAATTTGATTTGTTAGTTGTTGGTGGTGGCATCACGGGCGCAGGTATTGCTTTAGACGCTGCCTCTAGAGGAATGAAAGTAGCGCTTGTAGAAAAAAACGATTTTGCTTCTGGAACTAGTAGTAAATCTACTAAGTTAATTCATGGTGGGTTAAGGTACTTAAAGCAATTTGATTTTTGGCTGGTTAAAGAAGTGGGTATGGAGCGTGCAATAGTGCATAAATTAGCACCACACCTTGTTGTTCCTGAAAAAATGATATTACCTCTTGTTGATGGTGGAACTTATGGCTCTTGGTTAACATCTGTAGGCTTGAAAGTGTATGATGTTTTGGCGGCTGTTGAAGGTGAAGACAAGCGTAAAATGTTAAACCAAAAAGAAGCTTTAGTTAAAGAGCCTCTTCTTCCTAAACATAAACTAAAGGGAGCTGGTTACTATGCTGAATATAGAACAGATGATGCCCGTCTTACTTTAGAGCTTATTAAAACAGCTATAAATTATAATGCAAAACCTATTAATTATTCAAAAGTTTTAGAATTCTTATACGAAGGTAATCGAGTTGCAGGTGCCACAGTAAAAGATGTATTAACCAATACTATTTTTAATATTAAATCAAAATATGTTATCAATGCCACCGGACCATGGGTAGACAGTTTACGGTTGAAAAATCAAATTAACACCAACAAAAAACTCCGATTATCTAAAGGGGTTCATCTCGTGGTTAATTACAATAAGTTACCTGTAAAACAATCTGTCTATTTTGATATTCCTGATGGGCGAATGATGTTTGCAATACCTAGAGGTAAAAGCACTTACTTTGGAACAACAGACACAAATTATCAGGGTAATAAAGGTGACGTTAAAACAGATTTGGTAGACGCCATGTATCTTATAGCTGCAGTGAATAATATGTTTCCTGATGTATCGATTTCTATTGATGATATAAAATCTTCCTGGGCTGGTCTTCGGCCTCTAATTCATGAAGAGGGAAAGCCTGCTTCTGAACTGTCAAGAAAGGATGAAATATTTGTTTCTAAATCAGAATTAATTTCTATTGCTGGAGGAAAGCTAACGGGGTATCGTAAAATGGCGGAACGAATAGTTGACTTAGTTGCTAAAAAATACCTTAGACGATTCACTGAGGAGTTTAAAAAAACACAAACAGAAAGTATTTTACTCTCTGGTGGAAAATTTGAGGATTTTAATGAAGTAAAAAGTTATATTAATCTTATTTATAAAAGAATTATTAAAGACAATTTTGATGAAAAAGACGCACAATACCTAGTCTACAACTATGGTAGACAAACTGATGTTATTCTCAAAAAATATGATGAATTGAAGACTGGAACATCGCTGGAAAAAATGATAAAAGCTGAAGTTTGGTTTACAATTCATTATGAAATGACTTGCTCTCCTGCTGACTTTTTTATACGAAGAACCGGAAGAGCATATTTTAATATAGAAAGTGTTTATAAAAACTTAAGCCTTGTTTTAACTGAATTTACTATGCATCTTTCTTGGAAAAAAGAAATCCTTAATGAAAAGAAAGAAGAGCTAAACAAGGCGCTCGAATTAATTACTTCTTTTAATTAATTTACTCGCTTGCTTCATGTTCTTCTAAATCTTTAGTAAGATCGAGATTTCTTAAAGTTGGGTTTATGATCCCTGTTGTTACAACTGTTAGTAATGTCATGCTTCCACCAAAAACAACAGCAGTAACTGTTCCCATTAATTTTGCTGTTAGCCCACTTTCAAAAGCTCCAAGTTCATTAGATGATCCAACAAACATAGAATTTACAGAGGAAACTCTTCCTCGCATTTCGTCTGGGGTTTTAAGCTGGAGGATCGTTTGTCTTATCACCATAGATACGCCATCTGTTACACCGCTAAAAAATAAAGCAACAACAGAGATCCAAAATATAGAAGAGACTCCAAAAACAATAATACAAACACCAAAACCAAAAATTGCAACTAATAGTTTTTTACCAGCA
>Ga0102907_1000111_pt1 | contig 23582 bp, 34 predicted proteins | sample Colrivmet1556B02_FD_79136 | JGI IMG/M metagenome (GOLD analysis project Ga0102907, IMG submission 79136) | Estuarine microbial communities from the Columbia River estuary - metaG 1556B-02 | ecosystem: Environmental > Aquatic > Marine > Intertidal zone > Estuary | place: USA: Columbia River...
ATAATATATGGCTTGATGATAGTGTTCTCGCTGTCTGGTGCTATGACATCTAAACCAAAGTTAAATGATTTTAGACACATTGCATCCTTAAGTGATGAACATATTACCAAGTAATCCTTATCATATTTAAGTTGTTCAAGTCCTTGAAGATGTGACTCAATCTTGATGAACTTATAACTCTTCTGTTTAGGTTGATATATCTTATAACAATCACCACTGTCTGTATAGTAACCATACATTAATGGATTCTTTATTACAAGTTTGTCAATACCCTCAGTAGATGCTTTGATCATGTTATAATGCTCTATAGGATGTACGTTATACTCAGTAAGCATAGATGTTCCTATGTTGTATTGTAACCAGTACTCAGCATCTTGTGAGTTCCATTCTCTTTTAGAAATATAATCAACCGCATATCTAGACACAGGTTTGTATTCTGGATCAACCTCAAGGAAGCCACCATCCATAATCCATTTGTTGTAATCTTCTGTGATTTTAAATAACGTTTGAGAATATGTTAAACTAAATAAATGTTGAACTATATCAATCTTACTACCTTGTTTCCCTGTAGAGAAATCCTTAAATTTATATTCCATACAAGAAGGGTCTAAGTATATATACATACTAGGTGTTCTTTCTGAAGGATTAAATATGGATTTGATTTGTATATCTTGTCCAGTTAATACTTCAGGCAGATTTAAATAGTATTGGAATACCCAACCACTCTTGATTTCTTCATGTTCACTGATAAAATTCTTTGTACTAAACATATTATAATTAAAAAATTAGATAGGGACTAACAATAGTATTAACAGTTTGGCAAAAGCGCCTTTATGTTAGTCCCCACCTAAATTATTTATAACTCAAAGTCAGATGCGCCATTAGATGTAACAGGCTCAAATGTTTTAGGAGCAGCAGGTGATGTTCCATTTGAAGTTTTGTTTATACTTCTAACATGTACATTTTTATCAAATGTAATAAGTCTAGTAGTAGCAACATCTAATGCCTCCATAGGTACACCTTCTCTAGATAGCTTTGGAAAGTATAAATCATTATTAATATAACCTTCTTTATTTTCCCACTCACGTGATGCTAAGCATACGTTAAAGAATTCACTGTTAGAAAATAATTCATTACACTTTGATACAAAGTCTTCAATTGTATTAGCTTCAATAGCATCTAGCTTTTCTCTGCCACCTACTACTTCACTAACAAATATCATACCTTTTAAGATCTCTTGATCTTTGCTTATCTCCCTACCGTTATCTAATGTAGCATCTTTATATGGGAACGGTGCCATTCTTACTCTAGCAATCTGACCATCATATCTACCTAGTGATTCATTATTTTGATCACGCAAGAAACCTTCAAACTCTCCTGTAATAGGCTGACTCTCTACATGTAGATGTATTTGATATGCCTCAGCATCCCAAGGAGTCTTGTCCATAGATATACTATTAATTCTTACTACGTTGTTGCCTGGACCCATTAAAGGTCTTAATTTACCACCACCTGTGGTCATGTCTTTTGTACTTAACATACTTTCTTTTTTTTAATTAATTAATTGATTATTGTTCATACTCTGTAATACAGTCCTTTACAAACTGTAAGTCATTATCTATAAATGGTTCTTTAAACATGTCAATAGGAGATTTACATGTGTTCTCTCCATTGTTAACAGTATCAAACCCGTACTCTAGTCCATCATCAGTTTTGTTTACTCTACCAAATAATACTATAGAGAACAAACCTTCTAGCGTTAAAGTATTATCAATCATTTTACCTATTGTTTTAGCTTTAACTTTTCTATTACCATTACCGTCTACTGAATCTTCTGAATGAGTCAAGAAAAATATAGTTAAGTCTTCTCTCATATCTTTAGGCATCTTAGCAACCTGCGCTAAGTTAGCTGCAATCTGAGTAAACTTATCATAACCTTTCTCATGTGCTCTGTCAAAGTATTCAAAACTAGACATGTACTGCCAGTCATCTATGACTAACGTTTTTATATGTGACATCTTATCATTAACATGTTGCATTGCTTTAATGATCCCTGCAGCTGAGCTTGCAGATGTCATGTTACCTTTAGGAGTTTCCTTAGATATACTAGTGTAATTCTTTTTCCATCCCTTAAATGGTAAAGGTTTGTTAGCTATGTTAATTATAAATGTTTCTTTAGGATTTAGTTTCCTAATTGATGTAGACTTTCCAGTCCCTGAGTCAGCTATGACTAATACGCTTTGTGCCATTCTATTTTAATTTTGAGTTAATACTTAGTAATGCTTTTTCTATACCTTTGAGTACATCAACTATATCCCTTTCAGTCTCTGGGTTAGGTAATGCATCAAATGTACCAGATGCTACAGCAACATCTTCATTGTCTAGTTTCCTTTGACCTCTATGAGTTACATCATTGATTGCCTTTAGTTCACTAACAGGTACCATATGTCTTTGAAATCCTGAGTTACTAGTAATCATTTCATATTCTTCTTTCCAGTGAGGATTATACTTAAGTAAGTATAGTGTTCTCTTTGGATCTTCTGACTTATATTCAATGCTTACAAATTCTGTGTATATATCCATGTTATTTTCTAATTCACTTGGGAAAAATGTAACATGTAAATCATCCTTGCCAGCTGGCCTGTATGCCATCTTAGGTATATATGCAGGCTTGTCTATTTTATTATCTTTAAAATAATCTGCGTGCTCTGTGTATAATATCTTTATACTTGCTTTACGTTCTTGTGGTGTCATCTATTTTATTTTATTGTCTAACTTGTTGAGGTGGTGTGTCCATCTCCATTATCTCCATACGTTCAAACGCTGCCTTAAAAAAAGACATACGTGCATCACCATTCCTTGCTTTAAGGAAGTGTAAGACTAATGTTTTGTCATCTTGTATTACAAATCTATCAGGCCCATAAAATCTAATCTTCTGTTTAGCTGGCCTATTAATACCAATCAGTGTATCAGCATGCTGTAGCATTGCATCTGAACCAAATATATCTGACTCAAGTACATAGTTACCATACTTACCATCAACTGCACGATCAGGATTATCTATATTTCTATTCAATTGAGACAGTGCTATAAACATTACAGGATACTCACGCTTAACTTGTGTAAAGAATTCACCTAACTCAAATAACATATCTAATCTATTGTTCTGATATGGTGCTCTCTTTACTAGAATAGTATGGTCTAATGTAATTATAGTCTTTTGTCCTTTGTGTTCATTCATATATGCATCAACTTGTTCTCTCATTTGATTAACAGTCATGGGTGTAGATATAATATCAACTGGGTTCTTAACTCTAGTTTTTGCATACTGATGACATTTGTCAAAGGTTTGCTGATCCAGTACAGTACCTGCACTACACAGTTCTTTATATGTTTTACCTGTTAAAGAACTAAACTCTCTTATTGCTGAAGTTCTACCTACCATCTCAAATTGAAACTCAAGTACACGGTAATCCTCTGCAGGATTATGTATAAATGATTCTCTAATGATCTGATCTTTTATCAATGTTTTACCTGAACCAGGTCTACCACCTATAACAGTTAATGTATTCCATTCTAAACCGTCAGTGATTGCGTCATTGAATTTAGGCCATGGAGTCTGTATAGATTTCTCTTTACCGCTCTGCCTATCAAGCATATATTTAAGTGCCTCATTAAAGGCTGTGTATTGTCCACCCCATGCGTTATCACTCATACTACTTTCTCTTTAAAATGGTTGTTGTTATCATCTGTTCCCTCCTTAATCATGTCACAATAGTCAGCTAACTCTGAAGTCTTTTGTTTATTTTGTCCTGTCTTAACTATAAAGTATTGACTAGTCTTCATGTACATATAATTTTGATCTTCATATTCATTTAAATATTTACGTGTTGCTGCATATACTTGATCCCATGTATAATCATATGTCTCAAAAAACCATCTAACACAATCTATTAATGTTTTTTCATTGACTCTTGCAGGTTTACCACTAGGTAATTTCTTTTTAGGAAACATAGTTCTATAGTTCTGTACTGCTATAGTATAATTCTTACCTAGTAAACCTATACTAGTTTTCTTTTTTGCTTTAACAAAATAATTGTTATACTTTGCCATGATCTTTTTACCAGTTGGAGTTATAATATATTTATCCTCAACTTTTTTTATATAGCCTTCATTTAATAATCCTCTTAATTCTAAATGAGGATTAATCTGTGATATGGCTAAGCTTTGATCAAATGCATATAATAATAGCAGTTGATTAGGCGTTATCTTATCCTTCAGTATTTTTTGTAATATCTCCCACATGTGTTAAATAATAATTAGTTAAGTATCTAAATCTCTCTAGTAGATATGGGTTATACCCATCTAATGCATCTTCTACTTTCTTTATACTACTTATAATAGTAGCATGTCCTTTCATTAAACTCTTACCTACATCAAGTTTAGAATACCCATGCTTCCATGCTATGTATGAATAAGCTTGTTGCCAAGCTACAAACTCTCTCTTTCTAGATCTATTTCTTATTGATAAGTACTTAACTAATTTTTCATCATAGTCACACATGGCGTGATATGTTTCATCTCTAAGTATCTCCAAAGCAATTCTATTACCACTTTTTTGATCTAATATAGTACCACCTAAGATTACGTTTACATCAAGGTTATACTTGTGCTTAACTTTTGACACAAACTCTTGAGTATCAACTGTTAAGTCATTTTTTTTTAATGTCATAATGTGTTTAATTTAATTTACAAATATAATAAAAACTCTCCTAATAGCTTGCCTATTTATCAGATAATATATATCTTTGTAGTAAATAATATATTATGAATAAAGAACATACAGAAGAAGAGATCACGCAAATGAAAATGAAAGCTGCGCTAGAAGCATCAGAGCAATTACCTACTGATACATTTGCTGCAGTACCTGATGAAGATATTGTAACACTAGAAGTATCCGGCCAATTTGGACGTGTACTTAATAGAGTGTTAGAGTATCTATATCAATGTGAAGATGAAGCTACAGTTATTAAGTCAGCTAACTTAGTTGCTAATAACTTTGAAGGTTTAAAACCTGATGAAATAAACTTACATGCTTTATCTTTATGGGCTATGTCAAATTTGTTAGCAAACTTTAGTATGGAAGCAGGTGTTCAAAACAAAACTAAAATATATGATAAAGATAAGATTATGACACATATATTTGGTGGTGTTACTAATGATGAGCCTCTTACTCCTCTTACTCCTGATGAATTAGAAGAAAGGAAAGTTAACCAACCAATAACTAAAACTAAACCACGTGAAGAAGCTATAGTTAATCTTGATGAAGTTGATGCAGAAAAAGCTAGAGATGCTAGAAGACAACACAGAAATAAACAAAGGGAAACAAGAAGTATAGAAAGACTTGGACCTAGAAGTTATTTAAGTGATGAGGATCTAGCAGCACGTGAAGCTAAAAATGTTAATCCCGAAGATTAGAACCTAAGAAATCACCCATAGTAAGTATAACTTGTATTACACTGCTTAACTCATGCTTGTCACAATCTGCAAATGATTTATCAATATCAGCTTTTTCTTTGACTTGAGCTTTCATTGACATAGTATCTTCACCTATATCATCAGCTAACTGTCTAATCATAGCATGTATCTTAGCTAGTTGAGCTTTACTGCCTTTACTACCAGACACGTCCATAAATATATCTACTTTAGTGTCTTCAGGTAATGACTTGACATACTCTTTATACAATTGTTCTTTTGCATCTAAAGTATGTACAAGCTTATCACCTTTCTTTATTAATATTGATGTGAAAATCTTTTTCATTTCTTTTTATCTTTCTCTAGACAGTAATTCCAATACATCCCTGTTACTAGACCTATAATAAAAATCATTGTTGTCATTATAAATTCTTGCATATTATTTAAACCTTACGGTATTTGCATCAACCAATATAAACTTATGACCACATCCATCATGTGAACATTTTATATCTGTAGATGTATTAAACATTAATTTTTTTTGCATACAGTTGGGGCATAGTATATCCATTTGAATTGGTTCTTGTGGTATACCATACTCCATCTCATACATTTCTTTTTCACGCATTGCTGCCCATATTTCTTTCATTTTACCCATATATTATTTCTTAGTTCTTTACCTATTAAAAATAGGAACAGTTCTATTAATAAAACAATTGATGCTTCTAAAAATTCTCCTTGGTATACTAGATACAAAAATAATATAGCTGTACAAGTAGCAAACAGATATACTATACATATTAATAGCATAGTCACCAACATTTTTTTTCTTTTTTCCATATTTATTTAATTAAAGGATTATAATATTTAATTTTACTCTTATCAAAGCCAGATAATGCTGACTCAACCCATTTTTCATCTATAGTGTCTTTATAACATAAGATGTGACATGTTGCAGTCTCTGTTGGATTTAGGCGTAGTAATCTACCTATGCGTTGTGATGATTTTCTTTCATTACCATATGAATGAAGTATAATGCCTTGTTTAAGATTATTTATACTAACACCCTCACTTAATTGTAATACACAGGATAATTTATCTATCCTACCATCACTAAACATCTCTAGATTATCTTCTGATTCTGAATTACTTGAATGATAACTATGCTTACATATTCTATCTGCTTGTTTCTGAGTGTTAGCAAATACTATACACTTATCATTCATATGCTTAAGCATTCCCTTAGCATATGATTCTTTAGTTGTGTAATCCATCATAGATCTCATTCTCATTATACTATTGAACTGTTTCTGCTTATGTGTAGCAGACTCATTGACTCTATTACATGTATATTCATAATCTTTTTGTTCACTAGTATACCATGTTCTACCATCTTTAGTACTCTTCTTTAGACTGGATACTTTAGACAGTTGTAAATGATGTATAATAATCTGATACTGATTAAGAATCTTATTATCAGAGGCATCATCTACACTGAATCTATATTTAATAGGACAATATTTGTTAACCATAAAATATTTATCTGTACCTCTTCTTTGAGGTGGTGTCCCGGTTAAACCTAGGATCTTACCACTAAATTGAGATAAGAATAACTCATGATTTAACAATAAACTATGACATTCGTCTAAATATACTACATCATAATCATTTGGATTATGCTTATTTATACTGAGGTACGTAGTATAAGTGATGTGACTACTTAGGTAATCATTATCTATCTTAGCTATCTCAGCTTTCCATGACTTAAATATAGACTTCTTTGGTGCTACTACCAGGTAACTAACCATTGGGTGAAAATTCTTAATCATATGTTGAAGACCAATTCTAGTCTTACCAACACCCATGGATATACCTAATCCACATCTTTTATTACTAATAGCAATCTCTAATGCTTTCTCCTGTACTTGGTCTCTACTCATAACTCTTTTTCAATTTGCACAGTAAGTTTTAGTATTTCTTTCAAGCATTCATCTTTATCTCTCTTAAGGCGTTTAGCAGTACCATACGCATGCATAAGCAATTGTAACAGCTGTTGTTTATTACATGATAATATATCTATACCAAAAGGACTATAAGAATTAGGATCAGAACAATATGGTGCCCATTCTCTCATTTCTCCTATTTCTTTACCAATCTTATCTACTACTTCTAATGATTTAGTAAATATCTTAGTATTCTCTTTAGCTCTGAGTTGTTCTAACTCTTCAGCTTCTACTTTTATATCTTCCTCCTTACGGAGTTTCAATTTTTTTAATATGTGTTTAGGTATTTCCATTATAATTCATTTTTATTTATGTTATGTCTTTCACATATACGGTCTAGTTTATATTGTAATGTACCTTGACTAGCTTTAGTACTCTTAAATATAGTATTCCTTATACTACTACTACCAATTACTGTTGGTCGTTGACCATTCATTTTACTGATTGTGATACTCAAGTTGCTAGCAATTTCTATTGCTTTTTCTCTTTCTGTCATAATTAATGTTTTAGTCTCTTTTTAGTGAATAACCTAGTTGTATTGCTTCCTTAGGATGCTCTTCTATCCATGTATGACATGTCCTACACACAGATAACCATGTTGTTGGGTCATTATGATACTTACCTCTACCCTTCTTATGATGGATGTCGGTTGATGATAGTGAACAATCTACAAGACGTGCACAGCACATAGGATAGCGTTCTAAGTATTGTTTTCTTAGTGCACTGTAAACTGTGTCAAGGGCAGTCATCTTAGATGATTTTTTTCTCATTGGTTTTTGAGATGTTTTAATAGGTGTACGTTTGAGAGGTTTTGTTGGGACCTTAGTTAGCCAACAAGCCTTACAATATTTATACCTACCTTCACTCTTCCAGATGTACTGCTCCTTATCACAGCCAACACACAGTTTGCGTTTAGCTTTCATATTACCTATCTTTATATTTACCTAGTGCAATGATAACTATAATCCATAATATAATAGATACTATTACGTCATATCTCATACTTTCTCTTTTAAGTCAAAGAAATTTTTAGGCAGTAAACCCTCAGTATAAAACTTAATGATTAAATCCTCATACTTAATACCTAATACTTTGAGTGACATCTTGTTAATGAACTGATCATCAGTCTCCTCAACAGGTACACTCATTATACTTTTTGCTAATGGACTATGATTAAACATAGCTAGTACTTCATTAGATCTCTTGTTACATATAGTCTGTTTAAATCTATTGATAACCTTTTGGGCTCTTCTCCATACTTTCTTTACTCTCCTCTTCTTGTCCCAATGCATATTCTCTATCTCTTGATTGTTGTATGCATTTAATCCGTGTAACACTCTCTTAAATAAGAATGCTTGATGTGTGTTTAATTCTTTATAAACTATTATTTGTACTAATTTGCTACTAACTGTTTGATAATCAGATAACATACCTAAGTATGTATATCTCTCTATGTCTCTTTGTGATTTAATTTTTTTAATTTGTGTGTTTGTTAGCATGATTTCTATTTTTTATTTACTATTAATTATATATATAAGGAAGGAGAGAGAGTCAAAAACATTTAACATTATTATTTGTGGCAATATGCCCCTCTCTCCCCAACCTATGTGTAAACAGTTTGTCTTCTTGTTTAGGAATACGCTGTTGCAATGCTACGACTAGACATTACTGATGTTCATACAGCCTTTCTATTATAAATTGAATTCAAATTCTTTTTCATCAACCTCAACTTCAGACTCATCTGCTTCTATCTCTACATTGTCTTCTACTTCAACATCATCATCATCAGTATTAGACATAGTATCACCATTAGGTATACCTGTTATCTCTGGTTGATCATCAACCTCATCTTCTTCATCAAAAGGATTTGCTTCTTTAGGCTCCTCTGATTTAGTTTCAGCTTCAACTTCAGCTATAGAATCCTCAAGATCTATTTGATTGTCTTGTTGTTTGGGTGCTTCACCTAACATGCTACCTATAAAGTCTGCCTCAGCTTCTTTAGTTCCTTCAACCATAGTATTACGGATGTCTTCACCATTTGTATGAGCTATAAACTCATCTACGTCAAGCATTGTAGCATCATAGAATCCTTTTCTGTATATTGGTTCACCATGACGACAACATATAATTGCATCTTCACCATTACCAGCTCTTTTTAAATCCATATCAGGATTCTCCATGTTAAATGGAGTTGTTGATTCTTTGACAACTATTTGTCCAGGTAATGTCTCTAATGCTGCAATACCTATATCTTGTATACTCTCAACTTTACCATGTAGTAATGCGTGTACTGTCTTACTGTTAACCCAACCTTTAGGACTGATTACAGTCTTCTGTTGTTTTAACAATACATGTGCAAACTCTGGATTGTTAGTTGATACTCTAATTTTAGCACCTAAATCATTAGGTACTATTTCTACTAAGTTTTCTTTTTTATTCATTGATTTATAAAAAAAGGTTAATAAAAAGCAAAGGCCACCTGTATAATAGGCAGCCATGCAAGGGATATTAAATATAATTAAATAAGGTTAATCCTCATCTTTGTTGTGGAAGTATTTGTCATCTCTTTTTATTTGTTCTGGCATACTAGTCAGATCATGTTCATCAGTAAGTTCTTCAGTTTTAGGCTGTCTTCCCTTACTATATGAAGCATAAAAAGGATTATTAATTTCTATAGTATTATTATGACCAAGACAAGCTAACTCGTTAAGCTCATCATCAGTCATGTCTAAGTATTGTTCTATAGAAATCTCTATTGTCCTCCCACTTGGCAGTTGGTATAACATTTTATTCTGTGTGTTTGTTGCACAAAACTAATGATTATTATACTAACATATTAAATATAGAACTACTAATAGTTCTGACTCTGCAAAGTTTATTGCAGATATATAGCTATGATTGCTCTTTAAAATGATACATACTACGTAATTCCTCTGCTTTTTCAGATGTAACACGTTCAATTTGATTAGAATACTTATCTATTGGAGTCATTATAAGTTTATTATCCTCATCCAAATCAAACATTTGCAAGTTCATTTTGTAATAGTAAGAATTAAAATCATCACCATAGTTATCTGATCCTGTAATAATAGCATACCTGTTGTTAAGATCATCACATAAACCATGATCAAGATGATTTACAGTACATATATCATTAAACATAACTATATCATTAATCTGAAGTGGAAGAAACTCTTCCTCTGATACACATATGTCTACTAACATCTCTAATGCATGTGAATCAAAAGTCTTAACAAGACAGTCTAATATTGCAGGCTTATTGATTGAATCTACAATGTGTTTGCTTATGATAGATCTAACTACCTTCATACTTACTTTAACACTCATCTTCTATCTTTTTTAATTTACGTAATTCATTAGTTTGTTCTAATAGAAAGTCTACTGACTCATCATTACCATTGTCAATCATATCACGTATATGTTTAAGACACTTAACAAGCACTACATTAGTACCATTAATACTGTCTTCCATGTCTACTAGTGCAATTACTTGCTTACTTATACTCTTTTGTAGATTAGTTATTAGCTTATCTACTTTGATGTCCCTCTCCTCAGTATATCCTTTGACTAACTTGTCGTGTAATATTGTCATAGGTTTAATTATACTTGGAGTTTTTGGGTCATCAATCATATCAAATGTTTTCATTCCTTTACTTGTTTTAGTTTAAAAAATTGTTTAAAATCTAAATATATACCATTACCATTATGTTCATGAACATACTCTGATTTATGATAAGCACGTTTATATATTGCTTGACAGGTATTATACTTAAATACTTTCTTTATCTTCTTCATTAACTCTTGAAGTCCTTTGAGTTCTTCAATACTATGTTGATTGTTCATGAATTTAAAACCATAACGTTTAGATCTCAATTCAATATTAAAGGCATGACCATTCATAGTTATAGTTAGATCATTAAACTTTATGTAGTATTGATCTACTCTACCTCTACCTTTGTTTGTTCTTTCTAATATATAATCATCCATTTCTAGCATTTTCAACTGAAGATACTTTGGTAACAATACACCATAATAGAGAGTAGTCTCAGTAGTCTTACTAGATATATCATATCTTTGACTAGAGAAACCTGCGTAATAACTATTGAATAAATAGATAGACTCATTACCCTTCTCATCTTTCTTATGTCCTAACTCAGACATGTTACCTCTGAACTGTGAATGCTTTGGTAGTATAGAATAACTAAATGTATCTCCTTCCATTACATCTTTGTACTTATAATTATGATTAACATTTCTTGCCATAACTGTGTGTTACCTGTATTATCCACAGGATTTTATTTATGCTGCTGATTATTAAATTTTATTTTTATGTTTAACCTTGCGGTTATACCTCTTCTTATTCTTATGTATACTAGTAGAAGGAGAATTAACACCAAGGTCAATGTCTACTTGTCTACGTATACTACTTTTCTGTTTATTATTTAGTTTAATCATAATATTATTTATATAGAGAGCAAGAATAATGGTGTAAAGCTCTAATTAAGGACTTAGCAGCACTAAATGGAACTATTCCACCGTACCAATCCACTTTATACCTTACGAATGTATGACCATTATCTCTCAAGCTTACTCCCTTAATTAATTAGTACTTTTTCATGATTATATCATTTAGGTTATTAAAGTAAACCTGATACTAATTAAGTATACAAAGAACAAGTGAGTGATCAAACCCACTTGTCTGAATGAGATTACGTTTCTATCTGTTGTATGCTTCTTTTGCTACATCAAAGTTATCATATTCCATAAGACTTGAATACTTATTCATCATGTTTGATTCATCTGAAGTAGTTTGTTGAGAGATAAGGTTAGAACCTGTATCAATATATAAAAAACCTTTACGGCTGTATCCAAATAGTTTCATATCATTTAATTTTAAGTGAGTTATTGTTTTTAAGATTGCGGTTACTAATACTCTCATTCTATATAGAGAGAGTATACTAATTATACTATAGACTATACATAAGAGACTACATTAGGATTATCTGGCTGGAGTCACCTTATAGTCTCTTACGATAGCTATATCCTTTATATACTGTTACATATTACAATTGTGGTAAGATATGGTAAAATGTGGGAATGTATGCCACTCATAGAGAGTTTAACACACAAACCCATACATTTTTACCAACTAATCACACAATTAACTATTATTAACGCTAAATATACGCTGATGATAGTGATTTATGAAGAACAGAGCACCTTTCGGTGCAATGCTCACTCACATATTAGCAGTCAAGCTTACCAAGGTAACGGAACGTTGACTTGTTGCCTGACTTGTACTCAACAGGATCACCCTTGATGATAGAGTGCTTTTTCTCTGACATCTTAGTGAGTTGTTCTGGTGTAAAGTCATAGGCTCCGTTTAACGGAACAATTACTTGGTCACCTGAATCAACTTGCTTGAATGAACCATAAGTTTGAACGGCAATACCTGCAAACTTGGTTGTGATACTACCTGATCTCACAACATCATTGTGCTCTTGCACACTTGTTAACTCATCTTGGTCAACTTTCTTCTCAGAAAAGACTAACATAGTCTTACCTGATCTTGAAGACTTATAAGTCTCCATAAAAAACATTTCTTTAGACATTTTTTTACTTTTTTAATTAATAATTATTTTCTTTAGGGGGTAACCCCAGTCCAAGATTTTGTTAGGGAGTCTAAGTGTAGGACCTTTTGAGAACGCCATACATACAAGAATCCCCTCTACGGACATGGGTATAGTTGACTCAGGTGTAAACGGGTGGGGGGTTTGTTAGGAAAATTTTTATTATTTTTGTATATTATACTATAGTATTTTTATAATTAAAACCTAAACTATTAAATGCATCATTATTATAATCCATATAGGCTTCTAAGTAAAGCTTTAACTAAACCTGGAACAATTAATAGATTTTTGAGTATTAAAAACAATCCTATTAACCAGAGTTTGAAGAGTAATGCTATATTTAATAATACTCAAGCATTTGGTGAATCACAGTCTATAATTAATCAACTTAAGGGTTTGGTTAATAAAACAGACGAAGCTTCTCAGATAAAATTTATGAATCTTACAGGTCAACTTCAAAAATTAAATCCTAAAGCTAGTTTTCATTTTAACACTGGGGAGAAAAAACAATATATACCTTTCACCGAAAGAGGTTATGATTCTAGCCTTAGAATAGGAGATCCTAACCAATATAACGTACTTCGCAATGTATCAGATAATAAAACAGGACAATATGTTATGAAGAGTACTCCTCCACTTGCCACATATATGAAGGAGATGTATCCTAATATGGTTGATGTTAACCTGACAGGAAGGACGCCATTAAATATGCACACTAACAGTGTTGGGACACCTTTCTATTCGGAGATGGGTGAAAATCTAAGACAATACGGAGATTTTGGTATGACAGTTCAAGGTTTAAAATCAACAGACAAAAATTCACTACTTGACTTTTCTATTAGTAGAGCTCCTTTTGGGAAAATAGAAAGTAACTATAATGGTGAATTGGGTAATGAACATAATTTTCTTCAACATAACACCTCCCCATTCGTAATTAAATCTCCCTTATCAGAAAAATTATCAGAAACTAACGGTATATGGTCCAGTTCTGCGCTCTCAGGTTTAAAAATGAATCCCGCTTTAATGGAGACTGATCCAAACTTTAAAGGTACGTTTATGAAATTCATAAAGAAAGCAAATGAGATACCTGAAGAAAGATTTGCTAACGCAGCTAAAAATAGTAAGAAAGAATATAAGTCTTTAAGTAATCAAGAACTTGGACCAATGTATAAGTTAGATTACAAATTATCAGATATATTTACTAAACCGGCAGAGTTTTATCCAATTCGTAAGAAAGAAGGTGGTGAATTATCTAAGAAAAAACATGGGGGTAATCATCTTGAGGGAACAAATTATAATCTATCAAAGAAAATGTATAATACAAAAGCGCAGAAGTATAGAAGGTTTAAAAAAGGCGGTCAGAAAGGAGATGGAAAACAAGGAGGTACTATTTATGATATGTATGATTTTGAAACTAACCAATATAAAAACGGTTGGAATCAAAATAATGCTTCTAACTGGAGAAGTACTGGGGGTTATAGTTTTAGAGATCTTGAGAATTATTATAATATGACACAAAAAACTGCTGAAGGAGTAGATATTATGGATAGATCTACATGGGAAGGTAAGAATTTTGGAGTAAATAAGGATTTCTCATTAACATATGGAGATAATAATGAACCAATGTTTAGTTGGTATCCTCAAGATAAAAATCAAGGTTATGCAATGTCAAGAGATTTAGGACTTGCAAATTATTGGTATAAAGGAATTCCATATACTACTGAATCTGGATCAGAAGAAGATTTAAGATTAGGTAACGTATCTGGTAATCAAATTAATTCTTTTCAAGAACAAATTAAAAATGTTAAAACAAAAGGAGAATTAAATGAAATAATAGAAAACTTCTCTGGTAATATAGATCAGCAGTCAATGATGTATATTATAAATCAAGCTAATCAAAACAATAATGTTGATATATCTCAAGAAGATATGCTAGATGTTTTAACTAAAGTAGATGAACATAGAAATACTAATAAAGCTAATTACGAAACAACATATGTTAATGACGGACAAACATCTGCTCGTTCCATGTATATGCAGCCTGAAAACCAAAAAAAATGGTGGGATAATCACGTAGAACAATATGGAGAGGATAATTTTAAGAAAATGTTATCATCTGGAGAAATAACTCCACCATTCTATATGAATAATCCTTATAACTATAATCAATATTCAATAGAGAATCCAAAAGCGGAACATGAAACACATTTTAGAAGTGCTACAACTGGAAAACTTGTACCTTTTAAACAAGAAAACATGCCAGCTTGGGCACAGGCTATAAACAATGTAGGTTCCTTTGTAACAAACGTTGATAACTATTTTAGAGATGAACGTGTAAATGTTGATGAAGATGGTCAAAAATTAGTTCAGCCCACAGAACTCTGGGATCCAAATGCAAATAATGGAGAAGGGGGTTATGTTTCAATTACAAAGGGGACATTAACAAATAGGATTAATGAAGGTGAGAGAAATGAAAGAATTTACATAGGGGAAATTTTACAAGAAAAAGGACTAATTCCAGAAGGCGCTAGTAAAAAAGAAGCTGATTTAATAATAGATCAATTTGTAGGAGGAAGTGGAAATTTACTTAATAAATATATAAATAATACAGCAACTAACAACCTTAATTTTAATGAGGGTGCTTTATCTACACCTACTTTCAAGAATCTAGTAATTCAAACCCTAACCAAATAATAGATTCAAAAGAAGATGCTCTTAATTCAATGAAATTGCGTAGTCATTATCAAGGTGTTGATAATTTACCATCTGAGGTATATGGTAATAAAATGGGAACATACAACCCACAAATGAAAGGTACTTACTATGAAGATCCAGAAACAGGAGAGAATGTTTGGGTAGATAATCCTGAGTATAATTCTGACTTTTCTAAAGGTATTAGAGGTGATTTTGAAGGTGGTAAGAAAAATATATTTGGTAATCGTATAGATAATTCAAGCCATTATAAAACTGTAGGAGATCATTGGAAAGATAATAAATTTATGGGTAGTTTAAATTTAATGGGTATTAATGAAAATGATGTACAATATGCAATGGAAAATCCTATGCATACTTTTGGACCATTAGGAGCAGATGCAAAGATATTAACTTCTGCACTTCCAGCATTAGGTACAATGTGGAATACGTCTAAAACTAGAGCATTTATGAATACCCCATTTACATCAGCAGCAATAACTCCTTGGCAGGGATTAAACACATACTGGGGAGCTCAGATGGCATCACATATTCCAAAAAATTTAGAAGATAATAATTATGGAATGGCAGGATTAAATGCAGTTGTTGGATTAGGAACAGGAAAAGCAGCTTATAGGGGATTACAAAATAAAGTTAACCTTTTTCCTAAGTATACTAGTCCAAATACTAATATGATAGGAAATCTTAACAGAACAGATCAATTTAACAGGGCAGTTGGAGAATATAGTAATTTTAATAGAACTTTACCATTATGGAGTTTAACAGGTAAATCTAATCAGATAGGAGAGTATAAAAATATGTTAAATATACTAAACAAAAAAAATATTAGCCTAAAATAATTTGGAACTTAATAAAAAAAGTTTATAACTTTGCAACTAAAAAGATAACTATGGCAGACAATGATCCATTAGAAGAATATAATGACTTAAGTGAGAGAGAACAAGACATTCTTGAACAAGAGTTACTAAGAAGAGCTTTTGATAATTCTTTCAATCTACTAACCAAAAGGAAAAAAATGAAAGATATTGTTAATGAAACAGGAGGTTTACTCTTGACTCATGATCCATTTTCTGATATTTTACCTGATGAATTAATTAATATGATGGACTTCTTCATTGAAGATGAGGAATATGAAAAATGTGCTGAGGTAAGGGACATTATTACAAAACTAAAAACCAAACATGCAAGAAAACAGAAAGAAGAAGACTCCAAAGAGCTCAGTCAAGTTCTCAATAGTATTATCAGAGGAACAAAAAGCAGCAAAGACAGAAATTCTTAAACACCCATTTAATTTTTTAGTTGGTAAAGCAGGTAGCGGTAAAACATTATTAGCTGTGCAAACAGCTCTTGATATGTTTTTTAAACGTCAATACAATAAGATTGTAATAACAAGGCCTACAGTATCTACAGAAGATAATGGTTTCTTACCCGGAACAGAAAAAGAAAAACTAGAACCGTGGCTTGTACCTATTAAGTCTAATATGAGAAAGGTCTATAATAAGCCAGATAAATTACAAAAAATGGAAGATTCTGAAGAAATAGAGTTAGTATCTCTTGCTCACTTTAGAGGTAGAACCTTTGAAAATAGTATAGTTATAATAGATGAGTTTCAAAACTTAACTAAATCACAATTTAGTATGGCTTTAGGTAGATTAGGTAAAGATTCAATGATGATTTTTTGTGGAGATTATCAACAAATTGACATAAAAGATGAAAATTATTCTGCTATTCATGAAGTTGCTAAAATAAAAGATTCTGACTTTGTTTATAAGTGTGTGTTAGAAGATAATCACAGGCATAAAGCTATTGGTGATGTACTTAAATTATTGACTGGTTACTAAAATATATAGTTTAAACCTTTTATATTTAAACTTATTTTATTATCTTTGTATTATATTAATTATAATTTATAAACCAAATTTTAGAAAAAATGGCAAAAACAACAAAAACCGAGGAGCAATTAAAAGCAGAAGCTTCTCAAGCAGAAATGAAAGCAAAAAGAGATGAGATCACTGCATACTACAAAGATAGTATTTCTCATCTTAAAGTTCAAAAAGAGTATGAAACATTGTTAAAAGAAATTGAAACTGCAAGAGCAGAAAGAGTGCAAGCTCAAACGTTCTTAGCTAATGCTATGGCTCAACAACAACAGGCACAACAAGCTCCTCCTCCTACACCTTCAGGAATAAAAGGTCAGGATGTAGTTGGTACTGATTGGGATGCTAGTAGTGATAAAGCACCTCCTGCAGTTGAACCTGCTTTAGCTGAAGCTGCAAGAAAGCTTAAGCAAGCCTAAACATTATAGTGAACCCCTGGTGTAATCCTATTTAGTTGATGTCTTAATACATCAGGGGGAATCTATTTAATAATAATACAATGGCTATAGTAAACAAAGTAGAAAAAAGAGTAAAAATTAATAGAGATAATGTAATAAAATTTCAAATTATTACACACTGCTTTATGAATGATATTTTAATAAGTACTTCTGATCTAAATTGCCTCACTGAACTTGCTAAAAAAGAATCAATTGATTTAACAAATTTTTGTGAAACTATATCTGAACAATTAATATTTAAAAGTCCTCAGTCTTGTAGAAATGCAATACAAAAGGCAAAAAGAAAAGAATTAGTTGTAAAAGATGGTAAAAAAGTTATGTTAAATCCTCAAATGAAAATTCAAACTACAGGAGATATATTTTTAGATTTTAAAATACTTGGTGTAGACTAATGAATATAGAAACTAAGGATATGCAATTAAATCCTAAAAACTATAGGAAATTCTTTAAAGAGATTGCAGAAGAATGTGAAGTGCATCCGGATTTAGTAGATGAGTTTGTTAGATTTTTTTACAATGAAATAAGAAAGAATATTGAAAGTCTTGATCATACAAGGATAAGAATACCTAACCTTGGTACTTTTATAACAAGAAAGGGTAGATTAGATAGAGCAATTAAGAGACATAAAGACATGTTAGGTAACTTAGAAAAAAGGACTTACTCAGGATATGGTAAGCACGTACCTATAAAAGAAAAGTTAGAACTAATGGAAAAAGCTGCATCACGCATTAGTGAAGAGATAAAAACCAAAAAACAATGGAAAGATGAACATAAGTAAATTACTAAATGGTGTTAAAAATATTTCTCAGGTATATGAGGGTGTAAAAAATAAAGTGTTTAAAAGAGATTATGTAGAAGCTATTGCAGATCACAGATGGCAAATATGTAAAGAATGTAAAGAATTAGATCTAAACGGAAAGTCATGTGCAGCACCAGGCACTCAACCTTGTTGTGCTGATTGTGGTTGTAGTTTAGCATATAAGACAAGATCTTTAGCTGCTTCATGCCCTAAAGGTAAATGGAAAGAACTAATGTCAGAAGATGAAGAGAGGGCTTTGTTTGATCAACTAGTAGAAAATGAAAATAAACAAAGAAACAAAAACTTATAATGGCAATAATATTTAAAGAACAAGATCATATTTATGAAAGCATAGATGAAAACCTAGAAAAGGATAATATAACCTGGACTAGCGTTACCTCATTTATAGGTAAATTTAAACCTAAGTTTGATGCTAAAAAACAAGCTAAAAAGTCTTGTAAAAATAAAAGGTCTAAGTGGTATGGTATGACTCCTAAAGAAATATTAGCAGCATGGGATGGTGAAACACAAAGAGCTATTAAACTAGGTAATTGGTATCATAATCAAAGAGAAGATGGTTTACTTGAATTTAGTACAATAGAAAGAGAAGGTGTAGAAGTACCAATAATAAAACCAATTATTGATGGTGCTGGTATTAAGATAGCACCAGAACAAAAATTACAAGATGGTGTATATCCTGAACATTTAGCTTATTTAAAATCAGCAGCTATCTGTGGTCAGGCAGATTTAGTTACTGTTGTTAATGGTAAAGTTACTATAACAGATTATAAAACCAATAAGGAGATAAAAGAAAAAGGATTCACTAACTGGGAAGGTGTTACATCTAAAATGTATAAACCTTTATCACATTTAGATGACTGTAATCTTAATCATTATAACATACAATTGAGTTTATATATGTATATTATATTAAAGCATAACCCTAAATTAAAACCAGGTAAGCTTATTGTACAACACGTTGCTTTTGAAAAAGAAGGAGAAAATGATCATGGTTATCCTATTACTAGATATGATGAACAAGGAGAACCAATAATAAAAAATATTAAAATATATGATTTACCTTACATGAAAGATGAAGTTAGATCATTAATAATGTGGTTAAAAGACAAAAAATAATATGGCAAAATTTAAACAATTAGATGTATTAACGTTAGCAGATATGGAAAGTGAAAATGATGGTATAGATACTTCTATAGGATCAAATTCAGGTGGGTGCTATGATGCAGGTGGTGAAGAAGTAGATATAGGAACAAATACAGCAATTGGACCTGGTGGAGGTAGTACTGCAAGCAGAATGGGTTATTGTTTAAATCAAGAACCTACTTATCAATGGGTAGGTTTACAAACAACTGACTTTAATGATACTACATCAGTTACTATAGACTTAGAAAAAATAGTAAGTTATCAATCTTTTATAAGTCCTGATGATGATACAATAAATGTTTTAAAAACTGAATTAACAATGGAGTCACAAAAAATATATGTTGTTAATGAAAGTCTTGCTGATTTTATGAAATTAATGGCAACAAGCGTTTAGTATGTTAGTAAAATTATTTGACATATCAAACAACAAAGTTGTTCCTACTGAGCATTGTTATACTTTAAAATTTCTAAAAGCAATCATGGATAAATATCCTGATACTTATTTAGATGTATATATGTATTTATTTTACATGACATGTCCTGACCCAGATCTTAACCCTTTTTTTAATGTACCAGAAGTAGATAAAGAGGAAGTAATATTAGATGAGATAAACATGGAAGAATCTTTAGAATGTCCAAAAATAAGATATGCATTAGATAAATGTGCAGAGCTATATGAAACACCTACTTTTAGAGCTTACAAAGGTATTAAGTCTATGATAGATAAACTAGCAAAATATATGGAAAGTACTTCTATAGAACACGGAAGAGATGGTAATATTAATTCACTTGTTAGTGCAGCAAAAAACTTTGACGCTATTAGACAATCATTTAAAGGAGCATATAAGGACATGAAGGAAGAACAATCAACTTCAGTGCGTGGTGGTCAAGGATTAGCTTATGACCAACTATAAAACAATACCTACATGGAATGAAGGTGTCTGGGAAGAAACTGTATTTGAACAGATAGATGACTTTAGGGAATTTATAGATGAAATATTTTCTGAACCAGGAAAATATAAATTTGATGAAACAGCATTTGTATTTAATGAAGAAGCAACTAGATTTAACAAACTAGGTTTTTATTGTGATAAACCTATGAGATCAAAAGATTTCATGAAATATTGGGAAGATCAAAAAAACAAATGTAGAGAAGGTGTAATATATAAAAACAAAGGGAACACATGGTATCTTACTAGAGATTATTACATGTGGTTAAACTTCTTACCTATTTTTGATAAAGAAGAAAAAGCATACGGCTTTGCTAAAGTAAGAGATGCTCAGTATCATATGGCCTTATATGAAATAATGGCTGAAATTAATTATAAACATGTTGCAATATTAAAGAAAAGACAGATAGCATCTTCATACTTTCATATGGGTAAACTAATTAATATGTATTGGTTTGAAGAAGGTGCTACATTAAAGATAGGTGCAGCGTTAAAAGATTATATTAATGATAAAGGTTCTTGGAAGTTTTTAGATGAATATAAAACTTTTTTAAATGAGCACACTGCATGGTACAGACCATCTAATCCTGGTAAAGTATTGTTATGGGAACAAAAAATTGAAGTAACAATTAACACTAGAAAAACACAAAAAGGTTTAAGATCTAAAATACAAGGAGCTTCTTTTGAAAAAAATGCAACAGCAGGGGTAGGGGGGCCTTGTACATACTTCTTTCATGAAGAGGCAGGTATTGCTCCAAAGATGGATAAAACTTATGAGTACTTACGTCCTGCAATGTCTTCTGGTATGATGACTACAGGACAATTTATTGCTGCAGGATCTGTAGGTGATTTAGATCACTGTAAACCTTTAAAGATGTTTATTATGAATCCAGAAGCTAATGGTATATTAGGTGTGCAAACAGATCTAATGGATGATAAAGGAACTATAGGTGTTGCAGGGTTGTTTATACCTGAACAGTGGTCTATGCCACCTTATATTGATATGTATGGTAACTCTAACATTGAAGGAGCACTTAAGTCAATAAAAAGAGAAAGAGAAGATTGGAAAAGAGATTTAGAAGCAGAGCAGTTTCAATTAAGAGTTTCTCAAAAACCTATTGACATTGCAGAAGCATTTGCATATAGAAAAGAATCAATCTTCCCTCAAGGTTTTTTATCTAGACAAATGAAAAGAATTGAAGACAAAGAATATTCATATGAACTTCTTTCTCTTGAGTTTGATGGTAATAAAATATTACCTAAAAAAACTAAAAAATTACCTATTAATGAATTTCCTGTAAATAAAAAAAGAGAAGATAAAACAGCTTCTTTAGTTGTATGGGAAAGACCTATTAATGATCCTCCTTTTGGTACTTACTATGCATCTATTGACCCTGTGTCAGAAGGAAAAACTACTACGTCAGACTCTTTGTGTTCTATATTTGTATATAAAAATCCAGTAGAAGTAACAAAAGAAACACCTGAAGGTTTAGAAACATTTATTGAAGGTGATAAAATTGTAGCATCATGGTGCGGTAGATATGATGATATAAATAAAACACATGAACAATTACAAAAAATTATTGAATGGTACAATGCATGGACATTAGTAGAGAATAATATATCTTTGTTTATACAATATATGATTGCTAAAAGAAAGCAAAAGTATTTAGTACCTAAAGGACAAATTGTATTTCTTAAAGATCTTGGATCTAATAAGACAGTATATCAAGACTATGGTTGGAAGAATACAGGTAATCTATTTAAGCATCATTTAATATCTTATGCAATTGAATTTATAAGAGAAGTAACTGATGAGCAAATAGATAAAGAAGGTAATGTATATAAAAGCACATATGGAGTTGAGCGTGTTCCTGACAAGATGTTAATTACAGAAATGCTACAATATCACGAAGGACTTAACGTGGATAGATTAGTTGCTTTTTCTGCACTTGTTGCTTTTGCTAAAATGCAGCAAGCTAATAGGGGCTATGTTAAACGTAAAGAAAGAGATAAGTCCCTTGAAATCTTGGATAAGTCAAAGAAATTTGGTAAATTATCTATGAGTCCTTTTAGGAACATTGGAAGGAGTAAAAAAATTGGAAATAAAAAATTTAGAAAAAACCCTTTTAAAAATATTAAATAATGTATGATTACGTAACAACCTGTACAGATCCTTATTTATCTTTTGTGTATGTTTACATAACTGAATATATTGATTATCCAGTAAAAGACAACTAATATGAAAGTATATAATGCACTGCAATTAAAGAACGGAGCCAAGATTGACAAAGGTCCTCTTAATGCTACTTTATCACAACCATTACAGTTTATATCTGCCAAAGAAAAAGATGATGATTGGGCAGCATGGAATCTTGATTGGCTTGAGACAAAGGGTATGAAGCAACTTAAGAAAAATGCTAGAAGACTTCTTAAGAACTATAAACTTGCAAAAGGTATTATTGACAAAACTGATTATATAGTTGAAGAAGA
>Ga0102907_1000141_pt1 | contig 21392 bp, 19 predicted proteins | sample Colrivmet1556B02_FD_79136 | JGI IMG/M metagenome (GOLD analysis project Ga0102907, IMG submission 79136) | Estuarine microbial communities from the Columbia River estuary - metaG 1556B-02 | ecosystem: Environmental > Aquatic > Marine > Intertidal zone > Estuary | place: USA: Columbia River...
AGCGTTTGATCAACATAAACTTCAGTAATGAGATTTCTTCTATCCTGTTTTATAGCTATACTCTTTTTTAATGTTTCAGCACAAGATTATACATCTGAAATTTTATTAGACAATGCCAAAAATGGATTTCTATTATTCAGATTGCCAACCCAAAGTAAAAAGATTGAAGCTCTGCGCAGAGCTGGACAAAATGAGGAAGGAGATAAATTAAAAGCAAATATGGAAGTTGAACAGCAGGCTTGGGTAAATGCTTTTAAAGCCGAGTATGATTATGGAAAAGTGTACTTCTTTTTCGATTACAATGCCAGAGCAATTGCAGCTGGAGATTTAAGTTCTGTATTCGATTTTAATTTCAATTTAGAGGAAAACTTGGAGGAAAACTTTCTCGTGGCTGGACCTGATCAAACCAAAACATTTAATTTAAACGGAATAGTTATCCTTACGCCAGAAATGAAAGAAGTGCCAAAAAAAATGCCTAAGTTCATTTCTGCATATGGTTTTGCTCACCTCTCAAAGAAGTCTTATTTCCAGATGGTTAAAGAGCTCAACGCTTTATTTTTGAAGTATGACTAAATATTTTCACAACCTTTTAACTCCCTGTTAGACTTTACATTGAAAGTTTTTTGTCGACTTTGCGTTCCTATATTTGCACGCATTAATTATTACGCATGAACAAATCAATAAAAGGGTTCTCTAAGCTTTCTAAAGAAGCTAAAATTGAGTGGTTGGTAAACGAGCATTTTGAAAACCCCGAAGAAGCACGGGACGTGATTCAGACGTATTGGCACGCAGATGCTAAACGCCAGAAAATACATGATGACTTTATAGAAAATACGATTACTAATTTTTATCTGCCATTGGGTGTTGCTCCGAATTTTATGATTAATGGAGATATTGTTTCCATGCCGATGGCTATTGAAGAAAGTTCAGTTGTGGCTGCAGCTAGTAAAGCGGCTCAGTTTTGGCTCCACCGCGGAGGGTTTAAAGCCGAAGTGATTTCGACAAAGAAAATTGGTCATGTTCATTTTATGTATGAAGGCGATAGCGCTAAACTTCGCAAGTTCATTGACGACATAAAAGATCAGTTTTTTGAAGATGCTCGCTCTATTACTGCAAATATGCGCGCTAGAGGTGGAGGTATTACGGGAATAGCCTTGGTTGATAAAACTTTAGAGCTTGATAATTACTATCAATTAGAGGCAGGTTTTGAAACGTGTGATTCTATGGGGGCGAATTTTATCAATTCGTGTCTCGAGCAGTTTGCCAAAACATTGAAACTACAAATGGATGCTTCGGATGCTTTTTGCGAAGAAGAAAAAGATATCCAAATCGTAATGTGTATTCTTTCTAACTATACACCAGAATGTATTGTAAGAGCTGAGGTTTCTTGCCCAATCGATCAATTAGATGAAGGCACTGGAGTTAGCGCTGATGAGTTTGTTGAGAAATTTTCTCGTGCTATTAAGATTGCTGAAATTGAACCTTACCGTGCTGCAACTCATAATAAGGGCATTATGAATGGTATTGATGCCGTGGTATTAGCAACTGGAAATGACTTTAGAGCTGTTGAAGCCTCTTGTCATACGTACGCTTCTAGAAGCGGAAAATATACAAGCCTCACACACTGTTCTGTTAAAGATGACGTGTTTAAGTTTTGGATTGAAATACCATTGTCTTTAGGTGTTGTTGGTGGCATTACAACATTACACCCTGCAGTCAAGCTTTCGCTTGAAATGTTAGACCATCCAACTGCTGAGCAACTGATGAAAGCAGTTGCAGTGAGCGGTTTGGCACAAAACTTTGCAGCGTTAAGAGCGCTTGTTACAACAGGTATTCAAAAAGGTCATATGAAAATGCACTTGTTGAACATTTTAAATCAGTTGGAAGCAACAAAAGAAGAAATAGAACAAGTAAGATCTTTTTTCGAAAACAAGGTTCCGCATCATAGTGATGTAGTGAAAAAGTTTTGTGAAATCAGAGGAATTAAAAGTCCGAGTGAGATTGCAAAAAAGAAATAATAAGAAGGAGAATAAAATATATTTGATCCCGCTAAGGCGGGATTTTTTATGAGCGAACAATTTCACAGTCACGGAAAACTTTTATTGACGGCAGAGTATCTTGTCGTAGATGGTGCGCACGCATTTGCAGTGCCTTGTAAATTTGGGCAAGATTTGGTTGTTGAAGATGTTGAGGATTCAAAAAGTCTTGAGATTTACTGGAAAAGCTACACAAATGAGGGCGAGCTATGGTTTGAAGGGACTTTTGTTTCAAGAGAATTTCCTTCGAGAACAGGAGGTTCAAGAACGGTTGTCGAACCTTATTCTTCTTCAGATGATGAAGTGGCCTTAAAATTATCAATGCTTTTGTTTAATGCATTTAAGTTGGTAAAAGAAGTGCCTAAACGTAAATTCGAAATAAAGACGACATTAGAATTTCCTCAAGATTGGGGATTGGGCAGCAGCTCAACGCTCATTACGAACATCGCTTCTTGGTTAGATATTAATCCCTATAAGTTGTTTTTTGCATGGACTATTGGCAGTGGGTATGATCTCGCATGTGCAAAATCTGACGGTCCAATTTTGTACGCCAAAAATGGTATTAACCCAATAATCGCTGAGATCGATTGGAATCCATCTTTTAAAGAAGAAATATTTTTTGTCCACTTAGGCTCTAAACAAAAAAGCGATGTTGAGGTTAAGAAATTTGCTCAACTTGTTTTCGATAGAGAAGAGGCTATTCAAAAAATGAATGTTCTCACTAAAAGTTTTTTAGAGGCAAATTCTTTAGAGTCGTTTGAAACAGTCCTAGAAGAGCATGAGAATGTTCTCTCGAATATTCTTAAAAGATCAACAGTAAAGGAAATGCTCTTTGCAGATTATGAAGGTTCCGTTAAATCACTAGGAGCGTGGGGTGGCGATTTTGTAATGGTTACAAGTCGCCCAAATTTCCGTTCATATTTCAATGGTAAGGGTTGCTACACAATTTTGTCTTTTGAAGATATGGTTTACGTTGGCTAACTTTTTGTAAGTCACTGCCATTATATCTAAGTGCAATTGTTACTTTTATAGCTAACAGACTAAAACACATTGAAGAGACTCTCCCTCATAGCAATCCTATGGCTTTGCGCATTAACGATAAGTGCTGCGCATTTGGTGGGTGGGGAGATCAGTTACAAATGTGTTGGGAACAACAACTACGAAATCACACTAAAAATTTACAGAGATTGTAATAGTTCTGGCGCTCAATTTGATCCTCAGGCAGTTATTGGTATTTTTTCAAACGCAGGATTGGTAAACAAGTTATACGTAACCCTGGGTCCAATCATTCAATTGCCGACAACAGTATCAAATCCTTGTTTGATAATACCTCCAAACATTTGTACGCAGATGGCAACGTATAAATCTACAGTTTCTCTTCCTCCAGTTGCTGGAGGATATACCATAACGCATCAACGTTGCTGCAGAAATGCTACAATTTCAAATATTCCTAACCCAGGAACTTGGGGAAACACTTATACGATAGAAATCCCTTCTAATGATACGGGCTGCAACAGTTCTCCTGCGTATAGCATTAATCCGCCAATTATTCTATGTACCAATGACTCGTTGAATATCAATTCTTCGGCATTAGAAATTGACGGTGATTCCTTATTTTATGAATTGTGTAATCCTCTTCATGGTGGTTCACAAAATACTCCAGCGCCAGACCCTCCTACATCCCCAAGTTACCAAAATGTGCCTTTTTCAGGTACATATTCAGCAGCGAGCCCAATGAATGCAAATCCTGCAATTTCAATAAATCCAAATACTGGTTATATATCAGGTAAGCCCACTCAGGCAGGCCAATATGTTGTGGCAATTTGTGTGAGTGAATACCGAAATGGGGTTTTGCTCAGCACAACTATGCGCGATTACCAGTTTAATGTTACAAACTGCACAAGTAACGTTACCACTCAAATATTACCGCAATCTGGCAGCTGCGTGGGTAGAACGGTCAGCTTTGCCAATCAGACGTCAAATGGCTCAAATTATTTATGGGATTTTGGTGATCCGAATAATGCAGTAGGCACAAGCAATACGCAAAATCCTACCTACACTTTTTCAGATACTGGAACCTACAAAGTGAAACTTGTGGTAAACAAAGGCTGGCCGTGTTCAGATTCATCGATAATCACAGTACGTGTTTATTACCCAGTAACATCTAAGTTCAAATGGAGTGGTGATGTTTGCTTGGATGAACAGCAGCTTGATTTTATGCCTGATGCTGGACTGAGCGGCAACGCTTCTTACTTTTGGTATTTTGGTCCGAACGCAAATGTTACCCAGAGCACAGATGAGTTTCCTCCACCAATAACATTTAATGCTCCTGGAAAGTATTATGTCACGTTGCAGGCAGAAGCTTACGGCTGTAGCGATTTATATGGAGATACCATTACCATTTATGAAAGACCAAACGCAGATTTTAATATTGATAACCTCGTGGGTTGCGTGCCTTATACAGTGAGTTTCAATGACAATTCTGAGGGTGGAACATTGCTTAAGTATGTATGGGATTTTGGTGATGGAAATACATCGAATGATCCTAGCCCTTTTCACACGTACACAACGCCAGGTACGTATTCGGTGTCTTTGATGGTCTATACAGAAACAGGATGCATAGATACTTCGTATTTCTCTTACCCAGGGAATGTAATAGCCAATCCATCACCCACCTCTTATTTTACAATTAATCCGCAAGAGATGTCAATATATGAACCGATTGTAGAAGTGATTACTGATCCGTTAGGCACGGGTGAAACTTCAGTTCTCTTTATGGATGATGGTGCCCAATATCAAAATTCAACAATTATAAAGCATAGCTACTCTGACACTGGAACTTTTGCTGTGACATATGTGATCACCAATCAATACAATTGCACGGATACTCTGGTAAAATATGTACGAGTAAATCCTGAAACAAACATCTTCGTTCCTAATGCATTTACACCAGATGGAGATGGAACAAATGAAGTTTTCTTACCTGAAATTACGGGCGCTTTAGAATATGAATTTCTGATTTTTGACCGTTGGGGGCAAATCGTATTTAAGACTAACGACATGAATACAGGTTGGAATGGGAATAAATATAATTCTGGAAAAATAATGCCAATGGACGTTTACACGTATGTGATCAACGTCAAAGACTTGAATCAAGAATTTGTAACGAAAAACGGCACAATAATGCTGATTAAGTAATTTGCTTGTAGGTAAAATACATTAGACCAATACATAAGCAAACACTCAGCAAAATATTCAACACCGCAATCGCGAAAAACCCTTCTCTTAAAAGCTGAAAAGTCTCGAAACTAAAAGTAGAGAATGTGCTAAAGCCACCGCAGAACCCCACAATAATCAAGAATTTTAAATTCTGAGGAAGCTTGCCTAAATCGATAAATACCCAAATCAGAATGAGGAGTAAACTGCTTAACAAATTTGATGTTAAGGTTGCAGCTGTGGCGCTGAGTTTATTTTGCCACATCCCTGTAAAAAGCATAGAAATTCCATAACGAGAAAGGCTACCCAAACCACCACCAATAAAAACTAAAAAGATATTTTGCATAACCTTAAATCTGTGGTTAAAAGTAATTAAATGAACGTTGAGGAGTACATATTCAACTTGAACGAAAACGAAAAGAAAATTGCGCAATTTTTAAGAAGTGAAATTTTGAATTCGGCAATGGGCGTTGAAGAGAAGATTGCATATGGTTTGCCATTCTTTTCTTATTTGGGACCATTTTGTTTTTTGGTGCCTAAGAAACACGGAGTAGATCTCGGTATTATGGATGGATAGCGATTCGTTGTCACGAAGCTTTATTTAAATACTGAAGGACGCAAGCGAGTAGGGAGGTTGTTTTATGAAAACCTAGAGTCGATTGACTATGGTATTCTTCGTCAGACTTTAGTCGAATCCATTGAATTCGATCAAAACAAAAAGAAGAAAAAGCGCTAAGCTTTTGGTATAAAACGAAAAGCGACTTTGTAGCAGAAAATTCCAATTGCAGATCCTAATAACCCACCTCCGATAACATCTAGAGGGAAATGAACACCTAAGTAAACTCTGCTATAAGAAATGAGTGTTGCCCAAACTAAAAGTGCCCAGAGGATATAGGGATATTTCTGTTTAAAAATCAAGCCCATTAAAACGGCAAAACCAAAAGTGTTGGTTGCGTGAGAAGAAACAAAACCAAACCAACCACCGCAACCATCTTTCACCAATCTATATCGTCCTTCTAGATCTGCAGTGTGACATGGCCTAAGACGTTCAAATACATTTTTAAAACCGTGAACAGATATTTGATCTGTCAGAACAACACAGGCAATTGCCGCTGCCATGAAAATCAAAGCCGTCTTTAGATTGAACTTTTTGAAGAGTAAAAAAACGAAGAAACCATACAAAGGAATCCAAATGGCAATTTCAGAAATAGTAAGAAAAACAGGATCGAGAGATTCTACTCCCCACTTGTTTAAAGCAATGAAAACTGCTTTATCCCATTCTACTATTTGATCAATAAAAGCCATTTATTGTAATGCGTTCCAGAGCGTGTCTTTCAGTTGAGTAATGTTCTGCTGGCTTACAGCTGAGAAAAACATGACTTCCATTTCCTTAGGAAATAACGAACGTATTTCATGAGTCAACTCTTCATCTAAAAGGTCACTTTTACTAATGCCCAGAATTACCTTTTTATCCAGTAAATCTGGATTGTAAAGTCTAAGCTCTTCCTTTAAAATGTCAAATTCTTTTAAATGATCATCAGAATCTGAAGGAACCAAAAACAGCAATGCTGAATTTCTTTCAATGTGTCTCAAGAAACGGTGACCAAGACCTTTGCCTTCGCTTGCACCTTCAATAATTCCTGGAATATCTGCCATCACGAAAGAGGAGTGTCCTCTGTGCTGTACCATCCCTAAATTAGGTGTAAGCGTTGTAAAAGGATAGTTGGCAATTTCGGGTTTTGCCGCACTTACAACAGAAAGTAAAGTCGATTTACCAGCATTTGGAAAACCTACTAAACCAATATCTGCTAATACTTTTAATTCTAAAATGCACCAGCCTTCAGTTCCTTCTTCACCGGGTTGTGCATAACGTGGCGTTTGGTTTGTTGAGGATTTGAAATTGGTATTTCCCAATCCACCTTTTCCACCGCGTACTAATATTACTTCCTGTCCTTCCTCGGTAATTTCGAAAAGAGTGTCGTGCGTTTCGCCATTCCTGGCAACTGTCCCTAAGGGCACATCGATATACACATCTTCACCGTCTTTTCCATGTCTATCTCCACGGCTTCCGTTTCCGCCTCTTTCAGCCTTAATGTGTTTTTTAAACTTTAAGTGCAGAAGCGTCCAAAAGTTACTGCTGCCGCGGATGATAACATGACCACCACGACCACCATCTCCACCGTCAGGGCCACCTTTAGGAATGCCGCGACCGCGGTAAAAATGGGCAGAGCCTTGACCACCATGACCAGATGCACAGTAAATTTTAACGTAATCGATAAAATTTGGGTTAGACATATATTCTCTTCTTATGCGTGGTTGTTAATCGCTTGACAAAGTCTTTCGAAAATCACATCGATTTCTCCGATGCCATCAATTTCTTCAAATTTATTTACAGCTGAGTAAAAGTCTGCGACTACAGCAGTTTGCTGATTGTAAACTGAAATTCTATTTCTGATAATGCTCTCATCTTGATCGTCTGGGCGACCACTGTCTTGACCTCTTAATAAAAGGCGATTCACTAATTCGTCTTCAGAGACAGAAAGGGCAGTCATCACAGTAATGTCCGTGTCTTTTCCTGCTAAAAACACTTTCAAAGCTTCCGCTTGAGGCGTTGTTCTTGGAAATCCATCGAAGATGAAACCTTTTGCATTGGGATTTTTATCTACTTCACTTTCCAGCATATTAATAGTTACACTGTCTGGTACAAGCTCACCTTTGTCTATGTAACTTTTTGCAAGTTGCCCTAGTTCAGTTGCGCCTTTAATATTGGCTCTAAAAATGTCGCCAGTAGAAAGGTGAATTAAATTATACTTTGAGGTCAATTTTGCTGCTTGTGTTCCTTTTCCGGCTCCCGGAGGGCCGAATAATACTAAGTTAAGCATAGTGAGAAAGATTGCTTTTGTTGCTAATTATTTTTTTAAACGAGGGCGCGAAGATAGCTAAAATAGCCTGAGATAATTGTATGTTGTAGTTGTGAGAAATACAGTTGTTCTTTCCATTTTTAGCACCTTCAATTCTGTGGATTGTTATTTTTGCTCTCCAATTTTTTTTTGAGACGTATGAAGAATGTGTATTGTGTGATAATGGCAGGTGGAGTAGGAAGCAGATTTTGGCCGTTAAGTACGGGGAATCACCCTAAGCAATTTATAGATGTATTGGGAATTGGTGAAACTCTGTTGCAAAGCACTTTTAATAGATTCAAGAAAATTGTTCCAGAAGAAAATATTTTGGTTGTCACAAATGCACGCTACACAGAGCTGGTGAAAGAACAATTGCCAAGTATGCAAGACGATCAGATTTTATTAGAACCAGCTAAGCGCAACACAACTCCGTGTATAGCTTACGCTACATTCAAGGTGCTCGAGAAAAATAAAGATGCTGTTTTTGTTATCTCTCCATCAGATCATCTAATTACGGATGATGCTAAATTTCAAGCTGCTATAAAGGCCACTGTTGAAGAGTCTACTAAGAATAATGTGCTTTGTACCTTGGGTATTAAACCACATAGGCCTTCAACTTCCTACGGCTATATCCAACACAATGGAGATAGAGATGAGCTAGGCAATGGTGTAAAAAAAGTAAAGTCTTTTACTGAAAAGCCAGATTTAGAAAATGCTCAAGCGTTTTTGAATAGTGGAGATTTTTTATGGAATTCAGGTATCTTTATTTGGAGTGGACATTCTATTTATGAGGCTTTAAAGAAACATACAAATAGTACTTTTTTACTTTTTGAAGAGGGCAAAGGTTTGTATTTCACAGAAGCGGAGAATATGTTCATTAAAAAGATTTATCCGCAATGCCATAATGAAAGCGTAGATTATGCTGTAATGGAAAAAGCAGAGAACGTTTTTGTTTTACCAGTTTCCTTTGGTTGGAATGATCTTGGGACTTGGGGCTCGGTTTATGAGTACAACCAGTCAGAAGAAGGTGAGAATGTTATCGTAAATAAGAATGCTATTCTATCTAACTCTACAGGAAATGTTATTTCTGTAAGCAAAGAGAAAATGGTTGTAGTTGATGGCTTAAGCGATTATATCATTGCGGAATCGGATGGCAAGATTTTAATCTTTCCAAAATCTAAAGAAGAAAAGATTAAGAATGTGGTGAACGATGTTAAAGTAAACTTTGGCGACAAGTTTATTTAAACAACTTTTCATAAATTCACAATTATCCAATATCTTCAGCCTTCATTTTAGTATATGTCTGAAAACGATTTAGACGATTCTATTAACGAATCTGAAGAGGCGGAAAAAAAAGAAAAGGCAACTTTTCATGCCAAGGGATTATTCAAATCTCTACGGTCACTGTTGCACGATAGGTTAAGCATTAAAGATCTAGATGACTCTGAAAAGACAATTCAGGGCATTCAGAAGGATGTAGAATTCAGCGGGTTCAACGTTTGGATTTTAATCTTCAGTATTATCATTTGTTCTATCGGTTTGAATGCGAATTCTATTGCCGTTGTAATCGGAGCCATGCTTATCTCTCCTTTAATGGGACCGATTATGGGGATGGGTCTGTCTATTGGAATTAACGACTTGAGCACGTTTCGGAAGTCTCTAAAAAGTTTAGGGTTTGCAGTTTTTATAGCGGTCTTTACATCTTTTGTGTTTTTCTTCTTTGTGCCTTTGGGCAATGATTACTCAGAATTATTAGCGCGCACAAGACCGGATATACGCGATGTGTTCATTGCAATATTTGGTGGATTGTCTGGGATATTAGCGGGTTCTCGCAAGGAAAAAACCAACGTAATTCCGGGTGTCGCCATTGCGACAGCTTTAATGCCGCCACTCTGTACAGCAGGGTATGGCTTGGCTTCTGGCCATTATGAATACTTTTTTGGTGCCTTCTATCTCTTTGTAATCAACACCTTCTTTATTGCGCTTGCCAGTATTTTGGTTGTGCGATATTTGCGTTTTCCTGTTACCACTTTCGTGAGTAAAGAGCGCGAAAACAGCGCACGCAGAATTATAATTTTTGCGACTTTGGTGATAATTGTGCCTAGTGTTTATGTTTTTTATACTGTGGTGAAAGAGACCTATTTCTATAGAGAAGCGAATAGTTTTGTTGCGAAGAACATCTCTTACGAAGGATGTGAAATCATTAAAAAAGATGTGGTTTATAATCCTGATAGTGTTTCGGTTATTAACCTCGCGATAATTGGAGATGCAATTCCTGAAAGAAATATTGAGCATTGGCAAAAATTGTTGGATAAGAGATTGGCTAATACAACCTTGAATATTTTTCAAGGCAATAATAAAGAGATGGCGCGCCTTGCAGAGTTCAAGGATATGATGGATGTATTTGGTCAGGCGCAATCGGCCAATGTCTATAAAGAGCAAGAAATAATTAGACTTCAAGAGCAAATTCGAAAGTTTGAAAAAGGGCAGTTCCCAAAGAGTGTTTCAGAAGAATTGAAAATTCAATTCCCGGCATTAGCGGAAGTGAGTATTGGAATGATGGTAAATCATAATTTTGTTGACGCTATGGACACCATTCCGACTTTACTGTTGGAATGGACAGATTCCCTGACTACGCCTGAAAGTGTGTCAATTAATCAGAAAAAAATTATTGACCTTTTGAAGGTCAGACTAAAGCGTGATTCTATTTACGTGAAAAGTTTAAACTAAAAATCCCCCACCGATGGTGAGGGAAATACTAAAGTGATATTTATTCTTTAGTCTATTTTAGACTGCCAATCATGTTTTCTGGTTTTACCCAAGCGTCATAATCTTCAGCAGATACATAGCCCAGACGAACAGCTTCTTCTTTTAAAGTTGTTCCATTTTGGTGTGCTGTATTCGCTATTTCCGCAGCCTTGTAATACCCAATCTTAGTATTTAATGCTGTAACTAACATTAAGCTGTTGTTTAATAAATGCTCAATTGTTTTATAGTTTGGCTCTATTCCAGAAGCGCAATGCTCTTCAAAAGAAACACAAGCGTCTCCCAACAATTCGGCACTTTGCAAAAGATTGTAAGCCATCATAGGCTTAAACACATTTAGCTCGTAATGGCCTTGTGTTCCGCCAATGGTAATAGCAACATCGTTACCCATAACTTGTGCGCAAACCATAGTCATTGCTTCCGCTTGCGTGGGGTTAACTTTTCCTGGCATAATAGAAGAACCAGGCTCATTTGCTGGAATGATCAATTCACCAATTCCCGAACGTGGACCCGAAGCCATCATGCGAATGTCGTTGGCAATTTTATTTAAAGAAACGGCAAGTTGCTTCAAAGCGCCATGAGATTCTACGATGGCATCGTGCGCAGCTAAAGCTTCAAATTTGTTCTCGGCAGTGATAAATGGTAAACTTGTAAACTCAGCAATTTTCTGAGCGACCAAAACATCGTAGCCAGCAGGCGTGTTCAACCCAGTTCCTACGGCTGTTCCGCCTAAAGCGAGTTCTGCAAGGTGCGCAAGAGTGTTGTTTAATGCCTTAAGGCCATGGTTTAATTGAGAAACGTACCCAGAAAACTCTTGACCGATTGTAAGTGGCGTGGCATCCATTAAATGGGTACGGCCAATTTTTACAACGTCTTTGTATTGTTCAGCTTTCGCCTGAAGCGTATTTCTTAATTTTTCAACGCCTGGAATTGTCTTCTCCGCAATCATCTTGTAGCACGCAATGTGCATCCCCGTAGGGAAAGTGTCGTTAGACGATTGAGACTTGTTGACATCATCGTTAGGAGAAATAACTTTATCGCCTTCACCGATAACTTTACCTGCCAATTGTTGTGCTCTATTGGCAATGACCTCGTTGCAGTTCATGTTACTTTGTGTACCTGAACCTGTTTGCCATATCACCAATGGAAATTGGTCGTTGTGTTTTCCTTCTAAAATTTCATCGCAGGCAGCACCAATTAAATCACGTTTCTCAATTGGTAAAACACCCAATTCGTGATTGGCATGTGCAGCCGCTTTTTTTAAGTATGCGAAACCATAAACCACTTCTAGCGGCATAGATGCAGATGGTCCGATTTTGAAGTTGTTTCTAGACCTTTCTGTTTGTGCACCCCAAAGTTTATTGGCAGGCACTTTTACATTGCCCATGGTGTCTTTTTCTATGCGGTATTCCATAATTTATTTATTTCTGAAATGATTCGTAGTAAATTATTTAGGCCAGCAAAGGTAAGATACAAAAGCTAAATTTTAAGTTTTGAATAGAGTAGTAAAACCTAATTTTACAACAGCAAATCAAACCCGTAAAAATCTATGAGAAGCGTTTGAAAAAACAATTTTAGTATTACTTTAGCGGCCTGATTAAAAGAATTAGACAATGGCCAAGTTTTTAGGATTTTTAGTTTTTGTATTGATTGCAACAATGGGTTTTGGAATGTTGATGTTCCTTGCTTTGTTTGTGGGATACTGGATAACACTTGTTCTAGTTGAAAAAGTAAATCCTTCTTTGGCTCATAAAATGATAGGACACAAAGAGGAAGTTTAAATCTACTTTTTTATAAAATATAAAATCCCGCTTTAGCGGGATTTTTTCGTTTAAGACTTTAACTATTTAAAGTATTTGGTCCATCTTTTCAGCTGGTCTCGCCACTACTGCATTTTCACCCTGCACAACAATTGGGCGTTCCATTAATTTAGGATACTCAATCATCGCTAAGATTACTTCCGCCTCATCCAGCTCTTTTCCTTTAAAGTGTTCTTTCCATTCGGCTTCTTTGTTTCTCACAAGATCAATGGCATCCATATCTAATTTTTCTAAAACACCTTCTAGTTCTTCTTCCGATATTGGAGTTTTCATGTAATCAACAACTTCATGCTGAATGCCTTTCTCCTCTAACATTTTTAAAGCTTCTCTACTTTTTCCACATCTGTTGTTATGATAAATTTTCACCATCTCTATTTAATTATATGTACAACTCCTTTAGCTTCACTATTGCCCTGACATGCGTCTTCCGCATAGATGAGCCAAAAATAAACACCTTCGCTTAACACACGCTTTTCAAATGTACCATTCCAAGAGAAATTATTATCAGAGCTCTTGAAAACAATATCACCCCAGCGGTTGTATATTTCAATTGCAAAGCTAGTGTAGCCATTTAGTCTTTCTGAATCTACCAATGACAGTAGGTCATTGTCTCCATCATTATTAGGTGTAAAGACATTTGGCATGATTTCATTTATGTCTACTGTAGCAATAATGGTTACCTGTTTTTGTTGTGTTTTTAAAATGTTACAAACTGTGTCATAGCTTAATAAGGTGACAGTGTAAATACCTGGGTTCTGGTAATTGTAAGTTACTCGTCCGCCCTGTAAAGTATCACCATTGCCCATATCCCATTCGTGGTATTGAAACCCACTTCCTAATTGTGTCAGTTCAATGTCGATTGCAGGGTTGCATGCATCTTGATTTATTAAAAAGTCGGTTTGATCTGGTGGGTTTTTAAAAGTAACTTCTTTAACTACTGTGTCGCTGCTGTTGCAAATGTTGTCGAAAGAAATGAGTTTAATTTCAAAAGTACCTTGAAAGCTATAGATGTGGGTCGGGTTGGTTAATGTGGAAGTTGCTCCATCTCCAAATTCCCATAAAAATGATGTAGCACCTATCGTTGTGTTGATCAAACTGATCGTGAATGGGGTCTGACAAGTGTCATAAGGATTAATCGTAAAACCAGGATTGACAATGTTGTTTTCTAGTCTAATTTTTAATCTTGTGGTGTCCCAAATTTGACATAGTGTGTCAACTCCAATAATTGATATGTAGAAGGTGCCTGTGTCAGTATATAACTTGGACGGAGTAAAGCCAGTGTCAACTGTACCATCACCATAATCCCAAAACATCAAATCTACATTCGTTGAATTATTGATGTAATCTAACTGCCAAGGCACACAATTTGTGTCATTTGGTATAATCACATCTACGTTAGGTCCTTGGTAACTGAACTCTATTTTGGTTGAGCCTAGGTTACAATTGTTAGAACCATTTACTGAGGAGTAAACATTTGCTGGAAAAGTAGGGAAGGATTGATTGCCACAACCAGCGCAAATTGCCTGATAAATAGTTCCGTCTTTGCTAAACCTTGAGGTCCCGCCATCAACATGCTCTGCTGAAGCATCACCAAAAAATGATGCATACTCTAAGCTTTTCCAACTTCCATCTAATACAAGAAAGTAGAAGTCGTTTCCATTTGTTGTGCTGTCTTGTGCATCTGGTGTTGTGGGTAAACCAATTGTGCTGCCTTGTTGAAAGCCAACATTTCCACCCCAACCACTGAGGTATAAATTTTTGCACTCGTCTACCATAAAAGCAGTTGGTGAAATGTTAATTGTGTTTCGTTGATTATTCCCGAAAACAGTTGAAACAAGAGATGTGCCTAAATCACTCGAAAGTTTGTGTAAGAATTGAGAACTATTTGCAATTGCCCATGTTGCTGGTGTTACAGGGTATTGTCCAAGCGTTTGACCAAAGACATAAATGGCGTTGTCACGGTCAATATCAATGAAGAAATTCTGGTCGTAAGCATTAGTTCCATTATAGGTTAAGGCTTTTATTTGGTCTAGAGACCAATCGTATTTTAGAATAAATCCATCTGTTGACCCTCCGCCAAACTGTTGTTGGTAACTCCCGTTGGTTGTTGGAAGGTTCATACTTTTTGTGCCGCCCACAACAATTAAATAGTAACTCCCAGAATCACGCATCGCTCTAACGCCTAATGCTGCGTCATCATCGCTACCCATAAGAACACGCTTAAATGGAGATTGAGAGCAGTCGTTGTTCAATGAGAAAATTGCTGCATTTTGCTTTGTGAAAAAGCCCCAATTTGTTCCCATAAAGTCATTTGAAAACGTAGAAGTTGCCACGTGAATAAAAGAGCTGTCTACGATGACTTCCCCTCTAGAATTGTCTCCGTAATTAACCGTCAAGTTTTTGTTCGCGCCATCTGTATCGGTTCCTCCAATAAATGTACTTCCAATCAGAGCTCCTCCGGTTGAATTTAAATGTGTTACGACAATATCTGCACCATTGCTAAAAGGAGTACCGCCAATATTTACAGAAGGACCGCCATTAAAAGAAGTGTCTAAGGCGTTTGCAGTAACAGGGTAATCGCTCGAGCCAGAAACGCCCATAATTACCAAACCGTCATTGTTCGAAGCAACCATGCTGTGCGGTTGATCGGGTCCTTGGCTTCCGCCAATGTATGTTGAGTAAATCAGCTGTGTTCCACTAGAGTTAAACTTGGTGATTGCCATGTCAACAAAACCGCCAGCAAACGTATCTTGAAACGCGCCAGTTGTAACTGGATACCCAATATTGAAAGCGATCCCTCCACTGTACATATTGCTCGTGCTATCAAAGCAAGCTGTGAAACCAAAATTGTCTGCCAAAGATCCTGTGTAGGTTGAAAAAATGTATTGCGGATCTATAATTAATGGAAGCCTTTTGTTGTGCTTTGTGACTTTAAAAGAGACAGTACTACCAGTTAATACGAAATCACATTTTACATATTTTTTTTCCGTGCCATTGATTTGCCATGCAATAGGTTTTTGCTCAATTATTTCACCAAGAGATGTTCTCATAATTAGGAACCCTTCTTCAAGAAACATAGAGTCTAAGCCAGAATATTCCATTTGTACTTCTTCGTAATTCCCATTTGGAGATACTTCTAAATCGTATTTAATTGAGTTGCCGTCAGTGTAATATTTAATATTTATTCCGTTGTAAATTTCTTCTTGTCGCACGCTTCCATAAAGTGGAACATTGCTTCTCCATCTTTCGGGATCCTTTCCTAAAATATAATTGTGGTAAGATTCGCTTTTGTCTTCAGGTACCCAATTTCCTTTTTGACCATCAATGAAACGCATTTTAACGGCATGATGCCTAATGAGATTCATGTCAAAAGGTTCGCTGTCTTTTTTACGGTTATCGTGGTGGTACTGGTATGCAGAAAAATCGGCAAGGTGGATGCTTATTCCTTTTTTTTCAATGAAAACTGCACCTTGGTTGTTCATCCAGCGATAGCTGAATGGCTCTTCCCATTGCCCTTCATTTGGCACAAAATGTTGACCAAAAGCAGGTAGCATAATTATGCTTAAAAGAAAAAATATGACGTTTTGTTTGTTCAAAATATTAACCGTAAAATACGCTAAAACTGCAGCAATATTTGATTGTATTATACATTAAATGTAATTGAAAAAGTATAAGCCTACTGCTGATTAGCCAAGTGTAATTACCATATTTCCCATTGATAGGCATCTAGCTTTAAAAAGATGAAAAGCAAAATTGTAAACCCCCATAGGGAAGAACCTCCATAGCTGAAAAATGGAAGTGGAATTCCGATTACTGGAAGCAGGCCAATGGCCATACCGATATTAATTGTGAAGTGGATAAAAATGATAGAAGCTACCGCATATCCGTATATTCTGCTAAAAGCTGTTTTTTGTCTTTCGGCCTTGTAAATGATTCTACAGAAAAGAGCTATGAATAGTAATATAACAAGTGTGGTTCCAATAAATCCCCATTCTTCGCCTACCGTGCAGAAAATGTAATCTGTATCTTGTTCTGGCACAAAATCTAATTTGGTCTGTGTCCCTTCTAAAAATCCTTTTCCGCTAAAACCCCCTGAACCAATAGCAATTAAGCTCTGATGAGTGTTATAGCCTGCAGCAGAATAGTCTTTCTCAAGACCTAAAAGAATGTTGAACCTACTCTTTTGGTGAGGCGCTAAAATAGAATTGAATATGAAACCTGCGGTGTAAACAAAGCCAATACTTGCAGAACCTACAAGTCCCGCGACAAGCGGAAATGGTTTATTCTTTTGAAAGATAAAAATTAAAATAATGGTTAATGCCGAAATCGCAATTGTAATATTTAGATTGTCGAATAGCAGGCTGAGGATGAAGAGGACTGCCAACCAAACCCCTCCGAATATTAAATAGCCCGGCAGGCCTTCTCGATAAAGAACAAAAACAAAAGCTGCATAAACTAGAACAGATCCCATATCAGGCTGCAAAGCGATAAGAACAGCAGGTATTGCGAATAGTGAAATACTTATGAGTTTCGTGGAGAGCTTTTTGAAATCGACAGAACTTAGGCTGAGGTATCGTGCCACAGCGAGAGCTGTGGCAAATTTTGCAAATTCTGAGGGTTGTAAACTAAAGCCGCCAAAAGAAAACCAAGAACGTGCTCCGGAAATTTCTTTTCCAGCGACTAATACGAGAGCTAACAAGATTACCGAGGCTATATATGTGGGGAAAGCAATGACTTCGAAAATTCGGCCAGACATAAAAAGTATTGCAATAATGAGAACAATTGATGTGCCAATCCAAATGAGTTGTTTTCCATACCTCTGAGTGGTATCAAAAATGCTTTGATGATCTTCATTGTAAACAGCGGCATAAATTGAAAGCCATCCCATAAAGACAAGTGCGAGATACAAGAAAACGCTAATCCAATCTAAATTGGCCCATATGTTTTTACTTTCTCTACTCAATTGTCGAAATTCAAAATACTGTCTGTCCCGTATTTGGCGATAGCTTGTTCTCTATAGTCTTCGTGCAAATTTCCTTCAACCATTCGTGTGTACACTTTAGGTCTTGAAATACTGTCGTGCAAATAAGCTTCTATCATTAAACTTGCCATTGGCGCAGCCCATCGAGATCCCCAATACCCATTTTCAACGATAATAGCCAAAGCTATTTTTGGGTCATCTTTTGGCGCAAAAGCAATAAAAATGGAGTGGTCCTGACCATGCGGGTTTTCGGCAGTTCCCGTTTTTCCGCACATGGGAATGGATTCTAGACGTGAGCCCCGCGCTGTTCCATCTTCAAAGACGTCATACATTCCTTCAATTACCGGAATGAAGTGTTCTTCATCAATAGTAGTCTTTTTGGGTTCCGCAAAACGCTCATCTTCAATTGGCTTGTAGTTTACTTCTTTAATAATATGAGGGGTGTAGAAATAGCCTTTGTTCGCGATTGCCGCAGTCATATTCGCTAATTGTATTGGCGTTACCAGTAACTCTCCTTGACCAATACCTAAAGAAATAGTGGTTACTGCTTTCCAGCCTGTGTAGCCTAAAACGCGGTCGTAATAATCTGAGTTTGGCACCAAACCTTTTGTCCCTGTAGGGAGGTCGTTGTTTAAGTAATTTCCTAACCCAAAACTTTGTACATGGTTGCTCCAAGCGTTCATACCTTCATGGGCATTTGGATAGCTTTCAATTATTCGCTTAAAGGTAGTGCAGTAGTAGTTGTTACACGATTTAGAAATGGACTTCCGCAGAGCCATCGGGCCGCCACTGCAGTGACATGCAACTGTTAATCCACCAAAGTGAAAACCATGATGACAAGTCATTTGCGTTGAAGGCGTAATGACGCCTTCTTGTAAAGCGATTAAAGCATTCACCACTTTGAATGGTGAACCCGGAGGATATTGTGCTAGCAATCCACGGTCGAAAAGCGGAAGATTTATAGAATCTGCTTCTAACTTTTTATAGTTGACAGAACGCTTGTTGCCTACCAATAAATTGGGATCAAATCCAGGTGCTGAGACAAGCGCAAGGATTTCACCTGAACTTGGCTCTATGGCTACAATACTTCCGCGCTTGCCACTCATTAATTGTTCTCCTAAAATTTGAAGATCGATATCTATGGTGCTAGTTAAGTCATAACCAGGTTTTGCTGGTTTATCGTAATCACCATTTAAGAACGGTCCTTTTATTCGGTTGTGATTATCAACCAAAACAAATTTAGAGCCACTTTGACCGCGCAGATCATTTTCGTAAGCTTTGTCTATTCCTGCTTTGCCAATTAAATCGCCCTGATGGTATTCTGGATTTCGCTTGATGAAACTTTCCGAAACTTCACCAATGTATCCCACAACATTCGCAGAGCTTTTACGCGGGTATTCCCTTAATATTCTTGTTTGCACTGAAAAACCCTTATAATCATGAAGGTATTCCTGAATTTTAGCAAACTCTTCTTTAGAAATTAACGGCACGAGAATGTTGGGTTTGTAATTAGAATAACCTCTTTTTTTGGTCATCCTATCCCAATATTTTGTGAACTGTTCAGAAGTAATATTTAGAAGGTCACAAAAACTTGCAGTGTCAAAATCTCTAACATTGTTGCTCACCACCAATAAATCGTATGCTGGTTGGTTGGTGACTAAAAGCTCTCCATTTCTATCAAAAATATAACCACGTGTAGGGAAGATTTTTATCTCTTGTTGAGCTTGATTCGATCCTGAAAGTTTGTATTGTTTGTCGATTACTTGGACATAGAAAAGCCTTGCGACAAATGTCATTCCTACCAATAGGAAAAAGAAGTAGAGCAAGAATTGTCTTTTCATTCCTCTGAATTTCTATTAAAGAGTAGCTCTAAAGTGAAAATTAGTAAGATCGAAAAGGCTGAGGAAATCAAAGTTTCATAGAGGACTAAATAATAGTTGCTAAATGTAAAAGCCTCTAAAGTAAAAAGCCACAAATGGTGAAGAAGAATTGCCGGAATTAGGTAGCTTAAAAATTTAGGAATACCTAAAAATCCTAAATTGAGTTTGCTTACATCGTTACTGCCCGGAGTAGTGATTATTCTTAGTAATAAAGGTCTAATAAGTGCCAAGAATAATGTGGCCGATGCGTGCACTCCACCGCTGTTCTCAAAAACATCAATAGTTAAGCCGAGTCCGAATGCAATGAATAACAATAAGGCTCGATTAATTTTAGGAGGAAGTATTAAAATGAAAAGAGGGTAGACCTTCGGGTTGAGATAACCAAAAAGTTGAAAATTATTTAGCACCAATACTTGCAAGACAACTAAGGAAATGAAAGACAATATGTATCTAATGTTTCTATTCATTTTCCACAACCTTCTGTTTAAGGTTAGTCCGTTCCTCTTTTAATAAATCATTTACGATATATACATATTCGATATTTGTAAAATCAGGAAGTAAGTCAATTTCTATAGAGATGAACTGAGTTTCGTAATTCAAGGTCGAGTCTTGTATTACTCCAATAGGAATACCAGAAGGAAATATTTCAGAACGTTGATCGCTAACAATGGTATCACCAATATCAAAAGTTGCGTGTCGCTGGATTTTGTTCAATTGAACCCGATCATAGTCTTTTCCATTCCAAGAGACCTCACCAAAATGGCCTGAAGATTTTATACGTCCCGTAACTTGACCTTTTTGATGGATGAGTGGATATACCACAGAATAATTCTCAGAAACTTCTTTTACTTTTCCAATCACACCTTCAGCATTAATAACTCCCATTCCTTTTTGAATTCCATTATTGGACCCTTTGTTTAGAGTGAGATGATTGTTAGAATAAGTGTAAGTGCTGTTTACCACCTTAGAAGGAATGTAAACATATTGCTGATTATACAGAGTGTCAATTACAGTATCAGAAATAGAAAACATTGGGAAATAAGATTCCTTTGATATCGATCTTAGTCTGGCGTTTTCTTCTGCTAAAATTTGGTTGGTGCGCTTTAGGTTTGCAAACTCTTTGGCATTGTGGTATTTCTCCAACATTTCGCCACTAACAGCTCTAGTAGAATTAAAAAATGTTGATCTAGAAAAAGAATTTGCTTGAAGGATAAAGACAAAAGCAATCAACTGTAAGACTAGGAAAAGAATAAAAGAATAATTCCTAATCAGGAAATTGATTAATTTTTGCATTGTCTATTACTTCATCAGCAGGTTAGTGTATTTCTCTATATTTTTTAGTGCAATACCTGTACCTCGAACGACCGCTCTTAATGGATCTTCAGCTACATATACCGGTAAGTCTGTTTTATTTGAAATACGTTTATCCAAACCTCTGAGCATAGAGCCACCGCCCGCTAGGTAAATTCCACTGTTGTAAATATCTGCGGCCAATTCAGGAGGAGTTAAAGAAAGTGTTTCCATTACCGCATCTTCAATTCTAATGATAGATTTCTCTAACGCTTTTGCAATTTCTTGATACGTTACGTTTATCTGCTTTGGTTTTCCAGTAAGCAAATCTCGACCCTGAACGTCCATTACCTCTGGTGGGTTTTGCAATTCGTCCATTGCAGCGCCAACTTCAATTTTAATTCTTTCAGCTGTACGTTCTCCAACATAAAGATTGTGATGCGTTCTCATGTAGTAGGCAATGTCACTCGTAAATACATCACCAGCGACTTTTACAGATTTAT
>Ga0102907_1000150_pt1 | contig 20856 bp, 19 predicted proteins | sample Colrivmet1556B02_FD_79136 | JGI IMG/M metagenome (GOLD analysis project Ga0102907, IMG submission 79136) | Estuarine microbial communities from the Columbia River estuary - metaG 1556B-02 | ecosystem: Environmental > Aquatic > Marine > Intertidal zone > Estuary | place: USA: Columbia River...
ACATCTACAACAAGAGGGAAGGATCCAGGTGTTGAGTTACCGCAAATTGCAGGTGGAGCAATATTTCTCCAGAATGTATAATAATTAGGGTTAACATTTATTACCGGATCTCTTTTAACATTAGGACAAGAGCAGTCATAAATTTCTACATACCAATCTACAGAATCAAAAAGAGCAATGTTATTTATAGTATCGGCAAAAATAATTGTAGTCGTTGTATTGTTGCACTGAGGGCTGCTTAAGGGTGTCATTTTACTGACGTTCCATGGTCCGTTAGCAATTCTATAATGTAAGAGTGCACTATCAAGACCTGCGTTATCTGTGGCTTCAAAGCGAACAACTTCACTTGCGCTGTAGCGCGCTCCAACTGGATAGTACGGAGGAACAAGTGTCCAGTCTATTTTTGGCTCTTCGAGTTCACAAGGTGAGCCTTCAACGAGTAAATCGTCTACAAACCAACCAGATGCAATATTCTGACCACTACCGTAATTCAGAGCAAATCGAATTCTAACATCTGCATATCCTGTATCTCCATTTGCTTGTATTGTGCCGGCAATGTCTGAAATGTCAAAAGTTTCATCTGCCCACCAATTATTTGTTGGCACAACTCCCGGAGGTGTGAGTGTTGGGCCTCCCCAATAAGGAGATTGAGATGGCGCAGGATATGAGTTTTCATAAAAATAACCCAACCCATCAAAGTTTGGCGAATTTCCTTGGTAGTGGTTCGAATCTAAATTTTGCCAAGTATTTCCAGCATCTATCGACACTTGCACGAATCCGTTGTTTAAGAAAAAGATCTTACAGATGTGTTGAAATTTAAATCTGACAAATCGCTTACCTAAGGTAGAGAACGAGTCCGTTTCAAAATATAAATTGTCAAATGGAACGGTTTGAGCATGATAGCTCATAGTTGGGCTGGTCCATAAAAAGTTGGTGTCATTCCAAACAGCTGTGTTACCTGGAACATTGTTGTAGGTGTTTACCTGATATGGTCCACCAGCTGGCGTGAATTTTTCTAAATATAATGTATCGACAGGACTCGCTATTTGAGCTGTCAGACTCAATGATGCGAACAAAACAAAAAATCCGAGTATTCTTAACTTCATAGTATTCATTATATGCCTATAGTGATAGCTTACAAATATAAAAAAAGGGCACTTCGAGCACCCGTTAAATTATTTAATGTGTTCATGGATTATTTAACGCTCACTTGAGCCAGCTGCTCATCTTCAAGAAAAAGTTTCAATGTATCTTCTTTAATCACTTTTGCAACACCAGCTGGTGTGCCTGTAAATATTAAATCACCAATTTTTAAAGTGAAATATTGAGAGATGTATGCAATCAATTTATCGATAGTGAAAACCATGTCTTTAGTGTTTCCTTTTTGAACGACTTCACCATTTTTATGCATCTCTATAACAATAGAGTTGACGTCTTTTAATTTCTCTTTTGCAATAAGCTTTCCTACTAATGCAGAACCGTCAAAAGCCTTGGCTTTTTCCCAAGGCAAACCTTTTGCTTTACATTCGGCTTGAACGTCTCTTGCTGTGAAGTCTATGCCAACAGTAACCTCATTGTAATACTTGTGTGCAAATTTTTCATTGATATGCTTTCCGAGTTTATTTATTTTCACAACCAATTCTAGTTCGTGATGAACTTCGTTAGAGAAATCGGGAATAAAAAAAGGCATGTTTTTATGAATGATAGCCGTTTCTGGTTTTAAAAAAAGCACCGGTTCTTTAGGAACCTCATTTTTTAGTTCTTTGGCGTGATCAACATAATTCCTACCTACGCAAATTATTTTCATCTATTTATTGAAGTTTCTTAGTTTAATGGCGGTCAATACTTTTTTAGTGTACAATGGAAAGTTCGCATTGAGTATCCAACCGAAATAGCCACCGTCTTTTTTAAGAACATCCTCTACTAAGTGGTTTTTGTATTTCCCAAAAGTGAAGTACTCTTTATTGTCGTCATTAAAAGCAATGAACCCTGCGAAATCTGCAACGCGCTGGCGGTTCGAGAAATCGCTCAAAAATTCAATGTCATTTTTAATATCCTCTGGGTAACGGTCAAGTTGAGCTTTTAAGATTTCATAAGTCGCTATGGTATCGGCTTCAGCAGTATGTGCATTCTCTAAATCTTTTTGACAGTAGAATTTATAGGCTGCAGATAAAGTGCGCTGCTCCATTCGATGGAAGATGTTTTGAATGTCCACGGCTTTTCTATTTTCCATATGAAATTCAATATCCGCGCGAAGAAATTCTTCAGCCAACATGGGGATATCAAACTTATTACTGTTGTAACCAGCCAAGTCGGAATCTTTTACCATGTTGTGAACAGTATGCGCCAACGCTTTAAACGTTGGTTCGTTGGCTATCTTTTCATTGGTAATGCCATGAATAGCCGTTGTCTCTGCAGGTATTTCCATTTCTGGATTTACCAACCAAGTTTTAGACTCCTTTTTGCCATCAGGGAATATTTTTAGAACGCTCAGTTCTACAATTCTATCGTTTACAACATTTACGCCAGTCGACTCAATATCGAAAAAGCAAATAGGACGTTTTAAATTTAATTCCATAACGGTTTTTAAAAAAGAATCCCGCTAAGCTAAAAGTTTAACGGGATTAAATTATTATTCAATTGTAAAGTTCTTAAACTTCTCTGTTAGGATCGAAAGCTTCCAAATATTCAGCAACTCTCTTAACAAACATTCCGCCTAAAGCACCATCTACAACCCGGTGGTCGTAAGAATGACTTAAGAACATTTTCTGACGAATACCAATAAAGTCTCCGTCAGGAGTTTCGATAACAGCAGGTAACTTGCGAATTGCACCTAATGCGAGTATTGCAACTTGAGGTTGATTGATAATAGGAGTACCCATTACGTTTCCAAAAGTTCCAACGTTTGTTACTGTATACGTACCTCCAGAAATATCATCTGGTTTTAAAGCGTTGTTCCTTGCACGATATGCTAAGTCATTTACTTTCTTAGTTAATCCATTCAGATTTAAATCGTCAGCTTTTTTGATTACCGGTACGATTAAGTTACCGGATGGCAAGGCAGCAGCCATTCCAATGTTAATGTCTTTTTTCTTAATGATATTCGTTCCATCAACAGAAATGTTAATCATTGGAAAATCTTTAATGGCTTTCACGATCGCCTCAATGAAAATAGGAGTGAAGGTCATTTTCTGTCCTTCTCTTTTAAAATAACTGTCCTTTATCTTGTTTCTCCAGTTCACAATGTTCGTCACATCGGCTTCAACAAAAGAAGTAACGTGAGGAGATGTTGATTTAGACATCACCATATGGTCAGCAATGAGCTTACGCATACGGTCCATTTCAATAATTTCGTCACCTGCATTCATGCTAATTGGTGCGGCAGCTTTCGCTGGAGCACTAGGCGCAATAACTTTAGGAGAAGTAGTTGGTGCAATAGGTGTAGCCACAGCTGCGCTTCCTCGGTTGGCAACGAAATCTAGAATATCATTTTTTGTAACTCTTCCTTCTAGCCCAGAACCGGCTAAACCATCCAATTCAGATTGGCTAATGCCTTCTTCTTTGGCAATGTTTCTAACTAATGGAGAGTAAAATCTTCCGTTTGAGTTTTTAACGATGTCTCCGCCTGAAACAACATCTACAGCTTTAGCAACTGTTTCTTCAACGGCTAATACTTCTTTAGGTGCTTCTGTTGCAGCTGGTGCTGGAGCATCTGAACCGCCTTCACCATCAGTTTCTATAATGGCAATAGCCTGCCCTACTTGAACAACATCGTCAACATTAAAAAGCATTTTTACTAATTTTCCTTCAACGGGTGAAGGAACTTCTGAGTCTACCTTGTCGGTAGCAATCTCTAAGACCGCTTCATCTTCTTCGATTTGGTCGCCTTCGCTTTTTAACCAATTTGTAATAGTAGCTTCTGCTACACTTTCACCCATTTTGGGCATTATTAATTCAAATTGTGCCATGCTTAAATGCTAATTTTTAAGGACGTCAAAAGTAATAAATTAACCTCCGTTTGATAAGGGTTGTGCTGTTAATCGTAAGTGCTTAATAATCTATGAATTACCTAAGCTTCGCAGACATTTCAGAATTATATCAATGTCAATTTTAACATGATAATCTCGAGCATAAAGAAAATCTAATTGCGCTTCCTGTTCTTCTGTTAATTGAATGTTGCGGTGCGGTATGGCTGAGTTTAAAACACCTATTTTAATAACAGGCAGTTTTGATAAAGATGTTTTTGCTCCATAACCAACCCAGCTTTTTTTGCCGAATAGCACTTTGAAAATATTTACTAAAAAACTTCCTGGACTTTTTTGAAGAAAGATTAGAACAGGAGATAAGGTCAAGAAAAAGATAGCGCTTAGCACGTCAAGTATTCTTTTGTTTCTTTTTTCATGTGGTTTAGCAATCTGATTTACCTGAACAGAGTAAATATCACCTTGAGTGTGAATGGAGTTGCTTCCAATAATAAACTGGCTCTCTGAAGGTGCAATTTTTATTTCAACATGAAGTCCACGAAGCAAAGCCATATTCTCAATTATGCCGGTGCTTGTCAAGTTTTCAGAACAAAAGATGACTTCATCAATTTTAAAAATTTCTATTTTCTCTTTTAAGGTGTCTGCATTTATTGAATTCAAGGCATCTGGATGAATGACATCTATGAAGCCAGGGCGTACACCTGTAGAATTAATCAAATCAATAACACGTTGAGATTCTTTTTCATCGCCAATCAGAATAAGTCGCTTATTGATGTTTTCATCCTTGTAAAAGTTGACTTTAAAAAGACGTTGCAATAAAAAGCGGTAAAGCGGCAAGACAATTAACGCCCAAGCCGCTCCCAATAAAATGATGGCTCTTGAAAAACGATATACTTCTGGTAAAAGTCCATACACTGCAAGAATGATAACCGTTCCAATAAGAACACCGTAAACAATGTTTTTACCTTTAGTGGGTTTGGTATAGCCATTGGCAATAAAGACCATACTCAACCAAATCAGAATATAGATCGGAAAGGCAAATTGGATTAATTCGGGTTGGTATTCACCACCTCGAATGAACCTATGGTTGTGCTCCCAGTATTCTTTTATATAATAAAGTCCACCAAATAGTACGCCTGCATCAAGCGCGGGAACAGCAATAGCTTTTATGAATCGTTGGAAAACGGCTAGCGATGCTCTTAAGTAAATTGCAGCATTGATGAAAAAACCAAACAGCTTCGCATTGTTTTGAGAAAAGTGCTTTTCGGCAAAAATGACCATAGCCTTATAAAAGATATAGACATAGTTCAAACTACCTTTCTTAGTGCTCTCACCTTTGTAATGAATAATCTGCGTATCTGCGAAATAGTAGTTTTTATATCCTGCTTTTATAATTCTGTAAGACAAGTCAATGTCTTCTCCATACATAAAGAAGGTTTCGTCAAGCAAGCCACTTTTATCTAATGCTTTCTTCCGCATGAGCATAAAGGCACCTGCTAAAATTTCTACTTCGTTATTTTCGTTTTCAGGAAGGTGACCCAAATAGTAGCGCGCAAAAAGCTTCGATTTTGAGAAGAATTTTGTGAGTCCAGTCATTTTGCAAAAGCTCACCCAAGGTGTAGGAATACCTCGTTTTGACTCAGGTAAAAAATTACCACGGCCATCAATCATTTTCACACCTAAAGCGCCAGCATCTTTATGCGCATCCATAAAGGCAACCGTTTTCTCAAATGTGTTTTCTTCAACCACAGTATCTGGGTTAAGAAGCAAAATATACTCGCCTTTGCTTTCGCGGATGGCTTGATTATTCGCTACACTAAAGCCAACATTCTTTTTATTTAAAATGGAAATTGCCTTCGGATATTTATCGGCAACCATAACCATAGAATCGTCTACAGAATTATTGTCTACAACAAAGACTTCTGCTTCCATGTTTTCTATAGCGCGAAATACAGAGTGCAAGCACTGGTCTAAAAAGTGCTTTACATTATAGTTTACTATGACGATAGATAGCTTCATTCAATAGAAAAGAGTTTGCCTAACTCCGTTGTTAACGTAGAATTATTTTTTCGATTGTTAATGATTTCTTGCTCGGGCAAATAAAGCAATTCATAACCACTCTCGCTGTATTCTAGAATTTCTTCATCAGATAAATAGTAATGGAGCTTTACATGCTCTGGCCATGGCCAACTGTAGTCTTTTACCGTTACGTCTATCATTGCATACCACCAACCACAAATAAGTACAGTTGGTTTCTCCAATTCGTTTAGATCATGAATGAAACGATTTGTAACTCTAGTTTTGTTTTCGCGTTTGTCTTTTTCTAAGAACAACAGACCTCTTTCAAAAGAAAAGAAAACCTCTTGACCAGATACTGTTTTCTTGAAGTCGTGCGACTTGGCTGTTGCACCTCTTAATGGATCGCTAATATTTATTCCAAAAAATAATAATGAGAATGCTGCAATTGCCGCAGACCATTTATTCCATTTTTCACTTAAAAGAGAAAAAACAAAAAGCAACAGAAAAGGAATAATAGGTATGAAGAAGGCTGATTTTTCGGGAAGGCGAATAAACAACAATAGATACAGAACAATCGGCATAAGCCAAACGATGTGTCGGTATTTCAATTTTGCAACATGGCTTTTGAATTTTACAATGAAGCTGACCACAGCGGCAATTAAAAAGAGAAACGCGACTAGGCCCCAAACACCAAAAGTGCCTTTGTAGATAGCTTTTGCTAAAGGAGGATATGGTAAACTATAAGTATTGAAAAATCCTATTCCATAAGCATCGTAAACGGGGAAGTATACCGAGGCTGAAAGAACTCCAAAAACAAAAAGAAACTGAAAGGACTTCTTGATTTCGAATTTTTCAAATCTATATCCATTTAAAGTGGCGAGTATGGGAACTAACATTAAGACCCAAGTTATTCTGGTGCCAACGGCTATTGCAAGTAGAATAGAACTCCAAAGAATTTTTCGTTTAACAATAAAATAATAAGACCACAAGGATAAAGCCAAGCCCAATGTGTAATCTATTGTATAGGTGCTGGTTAAATAGAATATCGGCACAAAAGCAAATGCTATAGAAACAGAGAGTGGATGTTTGATTTTAAAATGTTGTGCTATTCTATAAAAGGCCACTACAGCAAGTCCTGAGGCGATTGCCGAAAGGATGTTAAAGACCAAAGAGCTATGGATAGGCCACAGCGCATACAATAATCCTTCATAAATAGGGTGGCCTGGTAAGCGAGACATAATGTAATGCCCGGCTTCTTTCATTTCAAAGATATTCTGAACATGGCCCCACGCATCTTCTTCAGGCCCGTATCCAATATTAATAAGAGGAATTCTTGAAACGAGTGTTAAGAAAAAAAGGGAAAGTGAATTCTTCACGAACTTCGCATAGTTTGTTCAAATGGAATTCTGTTCTGTAGAGATCTGCCGAGAGTAACTTCATCGGTATATTCTAATGAATCACCAACGCCTATTCCTCGGGCTATTGTGGTTACATTCACACTTAGAGCAGACATTTTCTTGAAGAGATAGAAGTTGGTGGTGTCGCCTTCCATAGTTGTATTTAAGGCTAAAATGACCTCTTTCACTTCATCTTCTTCAATACGTTTCAACAATGCATCGATAGTCAAGTTACTTGGCCCTATGCCGTCCATAGGAGAAATCAAGCCGCCAAGCACATGATATAATCCCGTAAAACCGTGAGCGTTTTCTATAGCCATAACATCGCGAATGTCTTCAACCACACAAATGGTTTGTTCGTCTCTTTTTGGTTTTCGGCAAATTTCGCATATTTCACTGTCAGATATATTGAAACAACGTTCGCATTGCTTTAAATCTGTTTTCATGTGTAATAAAGCCTCCGAAAGTTTGAGTACTTCGCTTGTGTCTTGTCTTAATAAATGAAGGGCTAGGCGTAAAGCAGTTTTTTGGCCAATGCCAGGCAGTTTAGAAATCTCAAATACTGCTTGCTCTAATTTCTTAGAAGGTATATCCATTAATAATTAACTGTTTCTATTCTAAAAACACTTTTGTCTGCATTTTCTGATTTGAAGAACAAATCGTCCTCTATGAAATAAATTGTAATTAGAGTTTCGTTATTCCGTAATTCGTTCAGTTGACTTAAAAATTCCTTGCTGCCTTCAAAAGCAGAGGCTACATAGTATTCGCTTTTAATTTCGCTGCTATTCTCAACTGATAGAGATAAATAATCTCCATCATTGGAGCCGACAATTTTGCCAATTGTAGACTGTGATTTTATAGCGTTTTCTATTGGGGTAACAATTCCAGGAACAAAAACATCACATTCCATTACAAGCTTTCGTCCAATATCAACACCAATATTGTATGCCAAATTTTCGTCAGACAAAATACTGTTGCTAAAAGCGTAAGTTAATTTTCCTGTATTTTCCATTACAGCACTTTGCATACAGCTCTCCAATACATCTTGAAAACTCTGGTTAGGATTAGCTCTTAATTTTTCGTTAGAGCAATTGCAAGCCCAATTGGTAAGCTCACCAATTAGTTCGGCCTGTTTAGGATTATAACCTTGTTCTCCATTTGTTTGTTTATTTAAACCAGCATAAATTTCACAATCGGTGGATAACCTTTTAGACAATGCATCGCTAATATGTCTTGACAATTCGCCATCGTCAATAAAATCACTTCCATATAATTCAAGTAATTCATCAACATTTAAGTCTAAGCTTTCTTGCATACAGTTCGTCTTAGTGGCTTCACTATTATCGATTAATGTTTTGGAATCTGTATTTTCAATGCATTCGCAAACATCTTTTGCGAATTTATCTAACAGTTTAGTCTCTGTTTGACCATTGGATATTAAGTATAAACCAACAAAAAAGCCAATGTATAGGGATCTCATCTTTGGTTGAGTAAATTTGGATAAATGTACAAAGCTTAAACTTGGTTTAGAAATCTCTTTTGTTTTCTTTGTCTAAATCCATTTTCATGAATCCCAATCTTGTCCTTTTTGTTGTTTTAGGCTATTTCGCATTATTAATGCTGATCGCTCGCTTGACGGCAAAATCAGACGATAACCAACAATTTTTTACAGCAAAGAAAAGTTCGCCTTGGTTTGTGGTAGCTTTTGGAATGATTGGCGCTTCATTATCAGGAGTTACTTTTCTTTCAGTACCAGGAGCGGTAGGAGGAGGAATGTTCAGCTACATGCAAATGGTATTTGGATACCTATTTGGGTATGTGGTCATTGCGAATGTCTTGTTACCACTTTACTATAAACTGAACCTGACATCCATATATAGCTATCTGGAAGGTCGTTTTGGCTTTTTTACATATAAAACGGGTGCCTCTTTTTTCTTGCTTTCGCGGATAATTGGTGCGTCTTTTCGCCTGTTCTTGGTGGCAAATGTGTTTCACAAGTTTGTTTTAGCAGAGTATGGTATTCCTTTTTGGGCTGCTGTTGTTATTACCGTTCTGTTAATTTGGGTTTACACATTTAGAGGGGGTATTAAAACGATTGTCTGGACAGATACACTTCAAACTCTTTTTATGCTGCTGGCTGTAATCATCACAATCACGTTTATTCTCACAGATTTAGATTGGAGCATTGGTGAAGCCATTCAAAATATTACGTCAAGTGAATACAGCCAAATATTTGTGAGTGATCCCGCAGCGGGTAATTATTTTTGGAAACACTTTCTAGGTGGAATGTTCATAACCATAGTCATGACTGGTTTAGATCAGGACATGATGCAAAAAAACCTAACCTGTAAAAACCTGGGAGAAGCAAAGAAGAATGTCTACTCCATGAGTATTGCTTTGGTTCCTGTTAACCTTTTGTTTTTGGCATTGGGTTCACTTTTATATTTGTATGGAATAGACAAAGGCTTTTTAGATTGGACAACAGATCCTGAATTAATAGAATCAGGAAGAGTGCTGGCGTTAAAAGGCTCCGATGGAATTGTTGGGGCTTTTAAAATGGACGAACTTTTTCCATTTTTAAGTTTTAACTATTTACCAATTGCAGCTGGACTTTCTTTTATTATTGGATTAACTGCAGCAGCTTATTCAAGCGCAGATTCAGCGTTAACATCTTTAACAACGTCATTTTACATAGATATTTTAGGAAGAGACCCAGAAGGCAAAAGCACGAAAGATCGCAAGTTGGTACACATTGGTTTTTCTATTGTTTTGATTTTGGTGATTTTACTTTTCGATGCATTGAATAACGACAGTGTGATAAACGAGCTATTTAAATTGGCGGGCTATACGTATGGACCGCTACTCGGGTTTTATGCATTTGGATTAATGACTAAACTTAAAGTTCATGATAAGACCGTACCGATTATTGCGATGCTTGCACCATTGGTTACTTATATTTTAAGTGCAAATTCTGTTGAATGGTTTGGCTACAAATTCGGATTTGAACTGCTGATTCTAAACGGAATATTGACATTTATAGGTTTATGGCTATCGAGTTTATTTAAGCCAAAACAAAATTTACAGATTTTAGATAATTAAGAGATGAAGAAGCAAATATTACACGTAGAAAAGTTTCATGAAACTTTTGGGATTAACAATGAAAAAACTCCATTAGCTCAAGTAGGCAGAGATACCCTTATGCTACGCTACAAGTTGATGCGTGAAGAAAACGAGGAGTATTTGGAAGCTGCAGAAGCAGGTGACATTGTGGAGATTGCGGATGCGCTTGGCGATATGATGTACATACTTTCTGGGACTATTCTAAGTCACGGAATGCAACACATTATTGAAGACGTTTTTGAAGAGATTCAGCGCAGTAATATGAGCAAGCTTGATGAAAACGGAAAACCTATTTACCGAGAAGATGGTAAAGTTCTAAAAGGAGCGAATTATTTTAAACCGAACATCAAAGGCATTTTAGAAAAGAACGGAGTGAAGGTTTAAGCTTTAGTTGGAGCCAAAATTAAACACAGAAGCAACGTAAAAGGCGTTCAATCCATTTGAACGATTAAAGACACCACCTCTTAATTCCATAGATAATAATCCACCACGTTTCTTGTTTACCCAAATTCCATTTACTGGATAAAAATTTACACCCATTCCATACTTATGACTTGTAAATTCAGAAAGGTCATAATCTGAGGTGTAATAGTCTTGGCTAGACAAATGTTCACCGTAAGGGTTAAAGTAGCTTGTAGCGGATTGAATGTGGTAACGGTAAAAAGGATACAACGAAAAGAAGGGTGTGATTTTATAGGGAACTTCAAGTTCGAAGCTGTGCGCTGTTATGTTCCAATTGTCTGCATAAAAGCGATAAAACCCACGAAAGATAAATTTGTCTCCCGCAAAGTAATTGGCTCTTAAACCGATTGGTAATTTAATTCGATTGTACGGCAAACGCTCAACAACATGATTTGCTGCATCACTAAAATAGATGCGGTGGAATGTTGTAGCTAATAAGCCGTTTTGCAGAGTAGGATTCCCAAATAAAGAAATGTTCATTCGCTTACTTACAAGTTGCGCAACGCTTACTGAAAGACTATAGGTCTGTCGCAGATATTTATCTTCCCAATCGAAACCTCTTAATTCTTGAGGGTAGATAAGTCGAAGTTCTTCACCTGCAGAGAGTCTTCCCCACCGGCAATCATCTAGGTAAACTTGTGCAACAATACTTAATACTGTGTTGTAATTGTAAAAGCCTTTTGCATAAGATGCACCAAGACCAAACGAAGTATAATCAGATTCGATTGAAAAACTGCCGTTGTAAGTAATTGTTTGCTCCTTTTTTTCATTAAAATGAGACATTCCAATTCTAACATGCGTGCGTGCATCTTTTGCACTTGCGGAAGAAACATTAAAATCTATGTTATCTGTGGAAGCTGAAGAATAAACATCAACGCCACCATCAAAATGAAAGGTTGAGACACTGTCCAAGGCAACATTAACAACAATAGAAGGCCCATGAAATGAGAGCTCTTCGGTGCCTATTCCGCCAGTGACAGGACTATTGTTGCCATCCTGTTCATAATAATTATAAAGAAATTTTGCATCTACTTTTTGTTCTTGCCCAAAAAGTGAAACGGAACTAAAAATTAATGTTAGAAGTAATGGAAAGTATTTAATTGCAACCACAGCCTCCACCAGTTTTTCCTCCTCCTGCACCAGAAGCACCTTCGCGAATGACTTGGTAATAGTTTTCAAAATGAGCACATGTTTTTACGCTTTGCTTCATTTCTTCATCATTAAGATGTGCACGCTCGTATCCTTTTACTTGAGCGCAACTGAAGAGAAGTACACTGCAGGAAACGAAAGTGAAAATTTTAAAAGCCGTTTTCATGACGTGAATTTACAAAGACAACCAAACTTTAAACTCATCTACAGTATTAAGTTTTCCTGAAGTTTTCTTCAAAACATTTTGATCGCTATCGATTAAAAGAACAAGAGGGAATTTGCCTTTGGGATTAAATTTATCAGCAAGCATTTCATTGTCTAAAGTCCTTTGGTCTTCAACAGTAATTTTGGTTCTAGGAAAATCAGCAGTGTACATTTCAAACTTTTCTGACTTAAGGAACTGGAAAGCTTCCTGATCAAAGACATTGGACTTCAACTTAATGCAATTGCTACACCAGTCAGATCCCGAAAAAACAAGAAGTATTGGCTTGTTTTCAGTTTTTGCTTTTTGAACCACGTTTTGGTAAAAAGGCTGCCGTTCTCCTTGAAAAAGAAGGACTAAAGAAAGCAACAGAATTTTCATTTTATTTGAACTTAGAATTTCTGAAAGCGCTTAGCATTTTCTCAAGCTGTACATCATCTACAGAGGTAATACTAATAGTGAGTTCTTTTTTAAGGTTGGGATAAAGCGTGGAGAACATAAGTGCTTTTAACTGCATGCCATTTGGGAGATCCACTTTAACCATAAAGGTTTGAAACTTTCTACCCGCAATAGTTTCTACAGATGAAGCCGAGTCTAAAGGGATGTTTGGCATCTGTGCCTCAAAGGTTTCAAAGACAATGTCGTTCACTTCTTTGCATGAAGCAATCCAGTTTCCATCTACATTTTCATCAAAAGGCTGATTGTTAGACTCAAAAACATTGAATTGTGTATTTCTGTAAACAAATAAAGTAGTGGTCTGATTTATCAATTGTTCACCATGGATATCTTCAATGGCTTTAACCCCTCTGTCTTCAATTTTTGCCCATTCGGCCTCATTTACTGCTTCAAACCCGTTTGGAATTGTAATGGTCCAACCGAACTCTTTAAAGTTATGCGTGGTCTTGGACGTTTGGCCTAAGCTCGAAAAGCCAATGCCAAGTAGAAGAAAAATAAAAAGTCTAATCATAAAGTTAAAATATAAAAAAACCGAGCAAAAGCTCGGTTTGTATTTTATCCATTCATGGAAATTAAAAACTCTTCGTTGCTCCTTGTTTTGGAGAGGCGATCGTGCATAAACTCCATAGCTTCTATGGGATTCATGTCGGCTAAGTGTCTTCTTAAAACCCACATTCTGTTTAGAATTTCTTTGTCCAAGAGCAAGTCTTCTCGTCTTGTACCAGAAGAAATAAGGTCGATAGCCGGCCAGATTCTGCGATTAGCAATTTTTCTATCCAATTGCATCTCCATGTTTCCCGTTCCTTTAAATTCTTCGAAGATAACTTCGTCCATTTTAGAACCAGTGTCGATTAACGCAGTTGCTACGATCGTTAAAGAGCCACCACCTTCAATGTTACGAGCAGCACCAAAGAATCGTTTTGGTTTATGTAATGCGTTTGCATCAACACCACCAGAAAGCACTTTGCCGGATGCTGGAGAAACGGTGTTGTAAGCGCGTGCCAAACGGGTAATAGAATCGAGTAGAATAACCACATCGTGACCACATTCTACCATGCGTTTCGCTTTTTCTAAAACGATATTTGCCACTTTTACGTGACGGTCTGCTGGCTCATCAAATGTAGATGACACAACTTCAGCTTTTACGCTGCGCGCCATATCAGTAACCTCTTCAGGTCGTTCATCTATTAAAAGAATAATAAGATATGCTTCAGGGTGATTCGCTGCAATCGCGTTTGCGATCTCTTTCAAAATCACAGTCTTACCCGTTTTTGGTTGTGCCACGATTAAACCACGTTGTCCTTTCCCAATAGGTGAAAACATATCAATGGTTCTTGTAGCCAACGTGCCACCTCTTGTAGTGATATCAAATTTTTCATCTGCAAAAAGAGGAGTTAAATGCTCAAATGAAACGCGGTCTCTCACGAAATCAGGATCACGACCATTAATTTTTTCAACCTTAGTTAAAGGGAAATATTTTTCACCTTCTTTTGGCGGTCGAATATGTCCTCTAACCGTATCTCCGGTTTTTAAACCAAATAATTTTACTTGCGACTGAGATACGTATATATCATCAGGTGAATTGAGATAGTTGAAATCTGAGGATCTCAAAAATCCATAACCATCTGACATCATTTCTAAAACACCTTCACTCACTACAATACCTTCAAAGTCGTAAGTTTTGTGTTTTTTCTGATGTTGGTTTCCTTGATTTTTATGTTGCGGACGATTTTGATTTTGTTGCGGTCTTCTGTCGCCACCGTTGTTTTCGTCTCTTTCTCTAGTATTATCCTTGCGCTCTTCACGAGGAATTGGTCTAGATGGAGTTTCAACAGAACTAGAAGCCGGCTTCTCATCTTGCGAATCTGATGATGGACTTATCTTAGTCTTGTCAATTTCAATCCGCTTTCCAATAACCTTCCTTGGCCTTGTATTTTCTTTTCTAGGAGGGTTCGCTTTAGGTGGAGCTTTTTCTGCTGAAGGAGCTGCAGGAGTAGAGGCTACTTTTTCAACAGCAGGGGCTACTTCAACAGCTTTAAGAATACCTGAAATTAATTCTGGTTTTCTTAACGTTTTAGCTTTTTCAACCTTAAGAGTTGCTCCTATCTCTTTGAGTTCTGGTAACTTCTTACCATTTAATTCAGATTCTGTGAACATGTAAATTTTCTGAAAAATATTAATAAACTAGTAGAGTGTTAATCCTTAAAACAGTTTTGGAAAATGTTTATTGTAAAAGATTTGTAACGTGGTTACCCTGCAATAATACAAAGTTTTAAATAAGGTATAACATTGTTCGATTAAATTTTACACATAACAAATTAGTATTTCATCCTTCTTAATGACAGTTTAATAATTCGTAATAGAGGCTTTTAAATAAAAATTCAAGTTGAATATAATTAATTAAAAAACTGTTTTATCTGTTTTAGGATACCTGCTTTTATTGCACATTTGTCAAAATCATTTTAATATATGTTACAAAGAATTCAAACCGTATACATGGGCTTAGCGGCTCTTATAACTATTGCGCTAGTACTCCTTTTTCCGTTGTACTCGAATCTTGAAACGGTGGTTATGGCAACTGATAACCCAGTTGTTTTATTCTTTTTCGGTTTTTGCTCTGGTGGTCTTTTGGCTAACATCTTCAATTTCAAAAAGAGAAGTCTTCAAATTGTATTAAATAGAATCATCATGTTCGGGTTTTTAATAACATTAGGTTTCGCTATAACTGATATGATTGGATCAGGTGACGCCCAAAATGTGACTTTTGGCTTTGCACTGCTGGCTCCTCCGATAGGAGTGATTTTCTTGTTTTTGGCGAATAAAGGAATCAAGAAGGATGAAAAGTTGATTAAGTCTGCCGATAGGATTCGCTAATCAATAAAATAAGAACTGTTGAAGGATAGCTGCTCTTGCTTCTTCTTTCGCATTAGTTGCTTTCTTTGCTGCATCATTGGCATATTGCCAGGCTCTATTCTTATCACCCTTGGCGATTAGCAACTCTGCCATGTTGTAATTCAGCTTGTAAGTCGATTTTTCTTCAATTCCAGCTTCTAAGATTTCTTCAAGTAAATCACTGACTTTATTGAAAGGGTAGCTGTAGTAGAGCTTTTCAAACTCAGTATAAAAATCGTCTGGTTTGTTGTTTTCTTTTAGATGGCTGAAAGTGAGTTTTTTGTATGACTCCCATTTATCTAGGCCTGCTAAATATTGCTGTTGAACGAGTAGTTTTTGATGTTCTCTTTTTGCAGTATCAGGATAGAGTGGCACTAGCTCTTCTTTCATTCGGTTTATGCGGTTCGTGTCTTTGTTGTCAATAGCAAAACTGAGATTTAGATTGTATGTATTAATGTAAAATTCTAGCCATGGGAATTTAGCTTGCGAATGCTCAACCAAAGAGGTGTTCTTCCTTAAAGTCTTTAATACTGGATTGTTCAATTCAAGGCACAGTTTTGTCACAAATGGCCAATATTTAGGGTTACCTAAATCAGACTCTTCTAATTTTGGAATAAAGCGATTGGCCTCAGAAATGGTCCCGAGATAGCCAAAATTGTTATACTTTATATCGAGATAAACAAGCCATTCTTCCTTTGTTAGTGTTCGGTTGTAATGACTCAACATAATTGTTTCAAATTGCTCAAAACGTCTTATTCCTTCTCTAAAAAACTCAAAATCTAGTTTTTTCTGTTTTAGTAATAATTCCTCCTCAGGATTTATTACCATATGGTAGGTGTCATCGCTCAATTGGAAAAGAGTTTTAAAGGTCTCGCCAAGCTGAGAATAATCATTGATGAAAACAGACACGTAATTTTTATTCGCAAACTTTACGGCCTTGGTATTGTTTTGAATATCCTTAACGCTTTGTGGTATTTTAGCTTCGTTGGTGTATGTAACGAAAAGTGGAACTTTTTTTTCGCGACAGAGCAAAACAATTTCTTCCCAAACATTTACATCACTTACAGTTATGTAATGGATGTTTTTAGCATTTAGATCTTCGCTAAAAAGTGAAATTAAAATAAGTGCAAGCAAGCTTAAACGCATAGTCAATTTAGTTGGTTTTAGGCGGTAAGTTAAGCGACCTTAATTTAAAAACAAATCCTGTTTGGATTTAGGTTTTTCAATCAGTCGAGAGTTAAAGCCACGTAAAAATAGTTCACCTTTTGGAATATCTTTTATAGGATACATCTTTGCATTCGGCTTAGTTAAGAATACGACTTCAGAAATTTCAGAGTTTTTTAGTCGAACAATTATGTCGCTGCAATCTGCGCGATTTATGCCTTGTTGCTTTCCATCATCCACCACAGTGTAAACTGTTTGTCCATTACCGATGACATATAAAGACCGAAGCTCACTGTCGTAAAATTTTCCTTTCATGTCTTTTCCACGCACTTGATCGAACTTAACGCTATCCACACGAGATAAGATAAAGGCATTTCTAATCATGAAAATACTATCGAGATTTCCGTTTCGTAAAGTCATATAGATGTCATTAGCAGTTAGCTGTGACTTACCGCTCCATAATACCGGATCAGTATACATGCGCAGTGTGGAATCTCCTTCATCGAATACCAAAGAATCGCATTTGCCTTGAAAATCTTTTTTAAAAAACTTAGAGTTGTTGTAGACACGAATCAGGCGTTTACCATTGGCACCTATATTGATCCTAAGTGTATCACCATGAATATGAAGTGAGTCATCTTGATCGTCAATCATCGTGTACAAAGGTTCACCTGTTACTAGCGCGTATTCAGGGCTTTCTTGAAAGAAAGCATGCTGACCAGTAATGGTATATTTCTGAATAGAGTCAGACATGAAAACATCCCCATATAAGTCACCAACGCCTGTAGTTCGGTTGTAATAAACCGTATCTCCAATGATTACGCTTGCTTTGTCGTGAATTTCACAGCGCTTTGAAAAGTATGCAATGTCGTTTTGAGTATCGTAGTCACCATAATTGCATTTTATATAGCCACTGTCTGTTTCTATTTGGCTAGGTCCTCTAAAACGTGCTAATCCTGTAGAACTATTAAAAAGAAGCGTGTCTGCAGTAATACTGTACTTCTGGCTATTTAAGCGAACGCTGTCTTTAAAAATAAACCACTCCGAGTTTGTGTTGTAAACTCCAATTTTAGAATACAAGGTGTTTTCGGGATCAGTTATGTTTCCGCCTTGCACATAAACAGCACTTCCATCATCGCGATTATACCGAATGGAAGGCGTCTCTAATGTCATTTTTTTGTCTTGAAAACGAACATCTCCTTGTGCATCTAATACCTTAGTTGTGCCATCGTAATTCATCGTCTCGCAATACATATTTACAGTGTCACCTTGGTTTACATGTACATTTGAGAAGGCGTCAAAACTGTTTTCTTTGCGATAGAAATATGCAGAATCACAAGTCATGATAGCGCCTTCGTGCTCAAACCGTACAGCTTTGTACAATTTAATAACATCATTTTCGCCAGATTTCTCATAGACGGATTCTTCGGCTGTATATTTGATTTTCTTCTTTTTCTTCTGAGCAGAAGCGGAAAGAAAAAAGAAAACCGGCAATAAGAGAAGAATTGCCCTTAAAGTGCCGGTTTTATTCATTTATCTTAAAATGGTTTGTTTTCTGTCAGGACCAACAGATACCAACGTGATTGGCACACCCACTTTGTCTTCAATGTATTTGATGTATGCGTTCAAACTCTCTGGAAATTCATCTTCAGATGTACATCCGGTCAAGTCTTTAGCCCACCCTGGAACCTCTTCGTAAATTGGCTCCAAAAGTTCAGGATCAATTTTATAAGGTAAGTGAGAAATAACTTCGCCACGGTACTTGTAACTTGTACAAACCTTTAAAGTGTCAAAGCCACTTAAAACATCAGCTTTCATCATCATCAACTTAGTAACGCCATTAATGTTAATCGCGTATTTCAATGCAGGAATATCTAGCCATCCACAACGTCTTGGACGACCAGTTGTCGCACCAAACTCATTTCCTTGTCTTTGCAACTCTTCGCCATCAGCGTCAAACAACTCAGTTGGGAATGGACCCGAACCTACACGCGTAACATATGCTTTGAAGATGCCAAAAACATCATCCATTTTATTAGGAGCTAATCCTAAACCTGTGCAGGCTCCAGCGCTTGTTGTGTTAGAAGATGTTACAAAAGGATATGTGCCGAAGTCAACGTCTAACAATGTTCCTTGTGCACCTTCAGCCAATATATTTTTGCCTTCAGCCAATTTATCTGCAATCCAGACTTCGCTATCTACAAGCTTAAAAGACTTTAAATACTCAACAGCCTCGAACCACTCTTGTTCCATAGACTCTAAAGAATACTCATGGTCATATAAAGACAAGAGTTCTTTGTGTTTAGCAACTAGCGCCTCGTAATTTTGCTTGTAAGAAGGTAATTCTGTATCACCAATTCTGAGTCCGTTTCTACCGGTTTTATCCATGTAAGTTGGACCAATTCCTTTAAGCGTAGAACCAATTTTTTTCTTGCCTTTTGCAGCTTCCGAAGCTGCATCTAAAATTTTATGAGTAGGTAAGATTAGGTGTGCTTTACGTGAGATAAGTAAACGTTCACTGATCTTGTCATCGTATTTCTTTAGCGCTTCAATTTCTTGTTTGAAAATGATAGGGTCTATAACAACACCGTTTCCAATTAGATTGATAACATCTTTGTGAAATATACCAGAAGGAATAGTATGAAGAACGTGCTTAATACCATCGAACTCTAAGGTGTGACCAGCATTTGGGCCACCTTGAAAGCGTGCAATAACATCGTATTGTTTTGTTAAAACATCTACTATTTTCCCTTTTCCTTCATCGCCCCATTGTAGGCCGAGCAGTACATCAGCTGCCATAAAACTTAATTTTTGTCAGAATCTGGTTGATCATCCTTTTTATTCGCAAAGAAGTACAGCGCATGGCCGTGAACTTCAAGATTAAAAACCTCTTCTATTGTTTTTTTAATGTGCTCTATTCTAGGGTCACAAAACTCTATTACCTCGTTTGTGCCTTCAATTATTATATGATCATGTTGCTTATTGAAAAACGATTTCTCGTAAGTACTTTGACTGCCAAACTGGTGTTTACGCACCAAATTTGAATCTAACAAAAGCTCTATCGTGTTGTAAAGCGTAGCACGGCTAACACGGTAATTTTTGTTTTTCATGGAAACATACAACGACTCGATATCAAAATGTTTGTCATTAGCATAAATTTCCTTCAAAATAGCGTAGCGTTCTGGTGTTTTACGCTGCTTGTTTTTCTCAAGAAATTCAGTAAAAACAGTCTTTACCTGTTCGTATGCCGTGTTGTCCTCCATGTATTAAATCAAGTCGCCAAAAATAACTAATTAGCCCAATGAATAAAGTCTTATTTTTCTCTAGTTACACGCTCAACACCTTCAGCATTTCTCAATTTATCGATAATGCTGTTCAGGTGAATTTTATCCTCTACAATCAATGCGATTTTACCCTCAAATACTCCATCATTTGCAGCTATATTCATAGACTTAATGTTCACATTCAAGTTATTTGAAATAATCTGAGTCACCTTGTTAACAAGGCCAACAGTGTCGATGCCTTTAATTGTGATGTTCGCAGTAAAATCGTTTTCGGTATTGAGCTTCCATTTTGCTTTTACAGTTCTGTTTGCAAAACGACTTTGCAAACTAACTGCATTTGGACAGTCATTTCGATGAACTTTAATTCCTTCATTCGAAGTAATAAAGCCAAAGACTTTATCCCCAGCAATAGGCGTACAACATTGAGCAAGGTTGTAATCTAAAGCCTGGTCATTGTCTCCAAAAACAAGCGTGCTTTTTATGCGCTCATCTGGTTTTGGCGCTTTTTCTTTTGGAACACTTCTAAACCTTGATTTTAAGTAAGTATAAAATGTGGTGCTATTTTCTTTAGCAAACTCCTTTAAGTGCTTGTTGTCAATGATCCCAGTCCCTACTTTGTAATAAAGTTCACCAGGATTTTTCAACTTGTAATAATTTACCATCTTTTGGATGGTGCTATCCGTTGGTTTTACTTTAATAAAATTCAACTTTCTTTCTAGAACAGCACG
>Ga0102907_1000157_pt1 | contig 20445 bp, 40 predicted proteins | sample Colrivmet1556B02_FD_79136 | JGI IMG/M metagenome (GOLD analysis project Ga0102907, IMG submission 79136) | Estuarine microbial communities from the Columbia River estuary - metaG 1556B-02 | ecosystem: Environmental > Aquatic > Marine > Intertidal zone > Estuary | place: USA: Columbia River...
AGTAAATGGAAATACTGCAATAGGATGGACTAAAAAACAGAATCTGTTAACCGAAGAAGAATACAAAAATAATACACCACCAACTATGCAAGAAATAACAATTTACAAAGTCAGCAAAATTGAAAATAAGGTAATGAAAACCAATCACATAAAGTCAAACAGTAAGTTGGCAAAGTGGATTGACAAAAGGTTTGAAAAATACTCAAGTCAGTTAAGTTGTTCAAAGCCAAGATACTTTATCAACAGAAAGGACATGGTAGAAAAGTTTGGAAAACGTATGATGTCTCGTACTGATGACTGTACCTGTATCGGAAGATGTTGGTATGGTCGCCAACTTATTTGGATTGACGTAAACTATCACGACAAAAGATGGGGAGATGATCCAAAAGAGTTTAGAAAGAACTTGGACAATACCATCGCACATGAGATGGTGCATCTAAAGTTTGGAGATCATTCACACCCATTTCATGTTGATCATGAAGGAAGCAAAAGGGCAAGAGCATTTCAAAGAAGGCTTAACCAAGTATTGAGAGGAAAGAAATATGACTGATAACTTGGAACTTACAACATCATCAAATGGATATATGCCACCGATAAAGTCAGATGTTCACTTGACACCTGATCGCGTATGGGATATTATTGAAGATACATGGGGTTATCACAAAGATGAGTTCTTTGATCCATGTCCAGTAAACCCACAATGGAATGGACTAAGTATTGATTGGGAGGAACTTAACTATGTTAACCCACCCTATTCAAGACAACAAGGGGAAAGAAAAACACTCTTGACACAATTTGTAGACAAGGCACTTGAAGAAAACGGAACAACAATTATGCTTCTGCCAAGCAAAACGGATCAGGATTGGTTTCACAAGATCAAAGACTTTGAGATAGTATGGATAAACAAAAGGTTAAAGTTTAAGAATAATGTAAACCATGCAACACAACCACACTTTCTAGTAAAAATCAACTAAGTTATATTCTAGTATTTTTTTAATAATATTATGAACGGAAAAAGTTGTGACAAATGTATGATGGGTTACAAGCCACAGGATGTGGATCAGTGTCCAAAATGTGATTGGGATTTTTGTGACGGTTGTATGCATAAACATGGTTGTTAGGTAAGTTTATTAAAGGTCTATACCATAGATAATATATGAAACAAATAAGTTGTTACGGACTTGAAGATCATCAAGTTCAAGGAAAACATTGTATCAAATGTGGTACAAGAAAAACTACGCTAGACAAACATGGCGTAGGATATTTTAGTCAGGAGGATCAATATTGACTGTCTCAGTTTTTGAATTAATAGACAGAGCATTGGATCATCTATACACGGTAAACAATGTTTTGCCTGATACTGTAGACGATGAAGTCACGCAGGAATTAGGCAATGCAATTGAGGTATGTGAAAAAATCTACAAAGAGTTCAAGCCAAGAGAGGTTGAGGAATGAGTAATTCATACTATGTAGGTAAAAGAGTGAACAGATGGTGTCACGCTTGTGGTACAAAATACACAACTACGATAACTGGTGCTTCTGGATATGTAGCAAACCAAAGTGGACTATGCAGAATGTGTAAAAATGGAGATGAGGAATGAATTCCGTACTTGACAGAATAATCAATATGCAGTCAAACACACTTCAAGGAAAATCCATATCAGTTCATGACATAACATATGTCAGAACAAAACTTGAATATATGTCAAAAGAACTTGAAACAATCAAGAAATGTGTCAATGTATGCATAGGAATAGACAATCCTGACATGAGACAGGATTTCTTAGAAGATGAATCAGACAACATAGACAAACTTTTAAAAAAATTAGGGAGAGTCGAGTCAGATGACTGATAATCTCAAAGATTTATATAACAAAGGACTTGATCTTCTAAAGGAAAGAGATTTGACTAAACTTAGAATTGAACGTGCAGAAGCAGATTCATGTTGGCTAACTCCACAAAGTTGGAAAAGAATGTCCAGAAAAGAACAGGTTAGAATTGTCAATTCTGGAGAAATACAGTTTCCAGAAAACATGGAAGTCAGGGAAAGATTGTATCGTGCAGTAGATGAGGCAAAAAGACAGTGGAGACTTGACAGAGGATCTATTCTAGAACGCAATGCAATGTTGAAAAGGAGAGAATTATGAGTCCTCATGATAAGTTAGACTTGGCAGAATCCATGCATTATTGCCGTGGAAACTTGATCAGGGGTTGTGACCACAAAAGTGAAGATTGTATATGCGAACCAATTGAGGTTACGGACTTTACAACAAAAACTTCAACTACAACTCGTGAATGGACATTGGATCTTTATGACAAAGACGGAAAACCTGTAAGAGTGACTTGTAAGTTCGGAAACACCAAAGGCAAAATCAAAGCAAGTGGTGCAAGAGCAATGCTTGAGGTAAGACGATAACTACAAATACTAGGATATTTTATATTAATCAATGAGATATAACTGTCAAAAATGTGATTGGAGTATCGAAGGTCAAACTCAAATAATGACAGATATTCTGGAACATGAGAAAACACATGAGGAAGAAAATAATGAATGATGAAGAATCAAGATTACAGCATATCAAAGATGCAAATAAACATCTAAAGGAACTTGACACCATGAAGTCTAACATAAGTGGTGGAAAAATGGATTGGAATAATATTGTAGAAATCAAAAAGAAACATCTAAAGTCATTCTTGGCAAGTTTGGAAGAATGACCGAAGATGAAGTCAGGGCAATTTTAGTACAAGCCGTAAAGGAAGGAATAATTAATTTTATGTATAATCAACAAGGAAAGAAACTTTACTATTTGAAATAGGTTTTTATAACCAATATATGTAGTGGTAACAATGGATGGAATATTATGTACCAATGGTGTACGAATCGGAGTCATTAGAAAATATAATCCAAAAAGACATGAGGGATATGTGACAATGGATATGGTAGGTAGGGAAGAATGGGGAGCAATGGACAGTGCCTATTATGTCGAAGTTGATGGGAAAAGAATCCCTAACAAATGGGATAATAAGGTTGATCCAAACAAAGCATTTTTTGGAGAATTATAATGGATTATCAGGAATTTGTAAAGTCTACTGACATATCAAACTGCAACCTGCAATTCTATGTAGACGGAATGACGGAAGAAAGTGGAGAGATAAGTGGAATATTCAAACGCGTAAGGCGTGGGGATTATGGAGAACAGGCAAAGGAAGATATTGACGAACTTGGACTAAGATATGTGTTATCAACTTATGACGATGTAAGACAGGATATGCTAAAAGAACTAGGGGATATTCATTGGTATACAAGCCGATTCATTCAAGAGATAGGATCAACATGGGGAGAAGTTGAAGCAATCAATACGGAAAAACTAATGAAAAGAAAAATAGATGGAAAGATTATGGGTCATGGCGACAACAGATGATAAATTATCCCTTAAACATTAAAAGAAGTGAATGGGAAAACCTTGATGAGAAACAGCAGTATGAATTAAGACAAGATATAATAAATTATTTTAGAGTTAATGGGTTTCCACATTTTAAATATGATATTGAAGAACAGAAAAAAGAAATGGAACGACTTGATAAATTTGTAAATGACAATCAAATGGAAACAGATGGGATAATTAGACAAACAATGCATGGACTTGGATTATGTTGGTCATATCATCCACATCATTGGGATATAAAATGTGGTACAAGTAAGACTCCAATGCAGGTATTTTTGGATGATAAATTATTGGATAAGTCAATAAAGAAAAGAATGAAAAGTGGAAGTCATATAAACGAAGCAATGATGAGAAAAACATTCAAAGTTAGTGGTGGAGCTCAAACAGTATCAAATTTTAGACCAAGTGTTGCAAGATGGATATATGACAAATATGGTGGAGACAAGGTATTTGATCCATGTATGGGTTTTGGAGGTAGGTTAATCGGAGCAATAAGCAGTCCTAAAGTAAAACATTATGAGGGTTGTGATCCAAACACTAAAACATTTGATGGACTGAGTAAAATGGCTAAAAATTTACAAGATACAACAAAAGTGGTACTTAATAATATTGTGGTAGAAGAATATGAACCAAAAGATAAATTTGATTTGGTTTTTACCAGTCCACCTTATTTTGATACAGAAAAATACAGTGAAGAAGAAACACAAAGTTATCTTAAATTCCCAACGTATGAGAAATGGTTGAATGGATTTTTAAGAAAGTTGGTTGAGAATAGTATTGATTCATTGAATAAAGGAGGTTATTTCATAATTAATATTGCCAATACAAAAAGAGCTACAACACTTGAGAATGACTTTCTAGAAATAATGAAGTCATATGATATGTCGTTAGAAAAAACACTAAACATGACACTTTCAAAACAACATAGTGGTGGTCAGTTCAAATATGAACCAATATTTGTTTATAATAAAACTTAATAGTCTTATTATTTAAAACAAATTATGCTATACTGTGATAAATGTGGTAAAAGAGCATCAGATGAGTTAATTGAAACCGTAGGAGAAAGTTATGGTGGAGATTATTTTTGCAGTGAGGAATGTAGGGATAAACAAAGGAATGAAGATGATAAGTTTAGATGATCTTACAGATCAACAGGCTAGTCAATTTAAAACAATGGTTGATGAGTGCATATTAGAAAACAGTGAAATTCCTGAAATGAGGGAAGGTTTGGCATATATTGATGACTTGGCACAGGATCAAAAAATATCAATTTATGACTTGTTATTGAATTTATATACAATTGTCGAAGCCGTAGATGTTATTGACGAATGGGAAAAGGATAAATAACAAAGCATATTATAATATTCAATGGATAAAGAACGAAAAAAGATAGTCGAGGCTATGAAAAGTGAAGATCCAGAAGAAGAATTAAAAGATCAAGGATTTTCCATTTATACAACTGAATCAAAGAAAAAAGGAAAAATGAAGGATACAATATGAAATATACCAAAGAATATCTACAAAAAGTGTTGGTGGATAACGGATTTAAGCCAATGAGTTTTGATCAACATTGGTATGAGTTTGCATTATTGTTAATTATAGCAGAAAATACAACTCCAAAAAACAATCTGACATTTGACGATTTGAATGGATCTTTATCAGACTCAAGTGGAAATTGAGATTTTTTTGGTCAAAAGACCCTGAACCTAAAATAAAAATTAGGAAAAGAGAACGAAGAAACGGTTGGTTAAAATGTATTTGTCCATGCGAATGCAAAGAACCGTCAAGATGGGTAGATAATTTATGTATTCAATGTTTTTGGAACAATCATAGAAACAATTATAAACAAAAAACGGTCTAAATAAACAGTAGTTTGGAAAAATCAACTGAAGATATAATGAGAGAAATACTTGATGCTAGAGATACTGCCGTAGAACGTGCAGGAATGGTTCAGGTAAGTGATATTGGAGATGCCAATTCTGATACAATAGAACCAACACCAATTCATGAATACGACAATGAAAAAGAATGTAAATGTAAATGTCATCCAACAAAAACAGAATGTATGGAATGTTATGATCATCCAACACATTTATCAAAAAATTTGCAAAAAAATGACTAAAAATTGAAAATCATAATATTTAAATACTAAGACTATGTACTTCAAGGTATCATGCAATGTGATACCTGTGGCTCTATGCTGGAGAGTATAGATGACACACAAATTATAAATGGTGGCAGATTTTACAAAAGCAAATTATTTTGCGAACGCCATAAACCACTTCAGGAGATTTTTTCCTAAGTGGTTATACCATTTTTTTTCTGAAACAGTATGATAATAAAAAATTTAATTTCAAAGGGAGAAAGAGAACTTGTTCTCGGAATGAAAAAAGATCTATATGAAGAACTTAAAGGAATTTCAGAGTATGATGAAAATCTTAACATTAACAAACGATTCATAGAAGTTAGAGCAATGATCGGACTTTGTAAAAAACTATTGGGTTAGGTTTTTATAATGAGATATTACTCATAAGTTATTGATAGTTGACTGCAAGGATTTTCCAACTGCATTAAAAATAGCAGAGACAGACTGGAAGAAAAAATCAAATAAATCAAAACCAACAAATTTCCAAGAAGCCACAGAGATAATGTGTGATGCGATGAAACTTATGATCATATCAAAAAATCACAAGTATGGAAAAAACAACATTCTAAAGTTTGGACAACAGGGAATATTCATGAGAGATTGGGATAAGATATGCAGACTTGAAGAAGGAATCATAAAAGGCAAAGATCTTGGAGAAGAAGGATTAATGGAAACTTGGGCAGATAATGCAGGTTATTCTCTGGTTGCAATGTTGTTGGATAAGGATTGGTATAAGTTGCCAGTAGAATTAGGTAAACTTAAATAATACGTACTATTTAAATAAAATGAAATAATGTCTGAGTTATCTTTTGATATAGACAATGTTAAAAGAATGTATAATTGGTTTTATCATGGATTCGAGGATTTTCAAGATAATAAAAAATGTTCTCCAGAAGATATTATGCTTATGAAGAAACTTGAACGGTGGTTGATAGAAAGTGGCGAATAAAAAATGCACCCAATGTGGAATACCACTTACTAAAAAAGAAAAAGATTACTGTAAAATATGTAAAAAATTTATGTAGTATGTTATATTATCAAAGTCATGTCATGGATTAACTGGTTAAATAATTCTAAGAAATGTAAGAGATGTCAACAAATGATAACTTCTTACCCATGTCCAGAATGTGGTTTCAATCCAAAATATTAAATCAAACGTTAGCTACGTTGTATCAACGTTGTATTGACGTTAGCTACGTCAATATAATATAAAATAGAATTAAATAATAGTAAATTTATGATATAAGTATGGGAAAACTTTGTAGATTTTGTGGATCATTTGGTCGTATATTATCTCTAAATGTTAAGACTATAACAGATGAAGGTCATGAGTTAAACTGGTGTACTGAATGTGGAAAAATTCAGAATGAGTATCGTTAGAAAACAATTAAATATGACATAATATATTACATATCATACTTCCAAAGGAGGTGAATGAACAAAAATGAGTGAAAACGTAAAAACAATAAATCCAGCACAAGCACCAACACTAGAGAAATCTAAATCTCTCGGTATTGCAAAGTTAGGAGATAAACCATTCTATATTACTGGTGTAAACCACAATAGAGGTCAACCAACTCAATATACACGAGCAGATCAAATTGGAGAAGATGGAAAGACTGACTACTATACAATTAAGGTAGAAACACCAATTGAACTGGAATACAAAGACGAAGGTAAAGTACCTATCGATAATTTCTTTGTAACAGCAACAATCTATCAACAGGTTGAGAGAATTCCAAACGCAATTGAAGGTTTAAACAGTGGAGCCAGATTAGGCCCATTAAAAGCACTTAAGAGGGAAAGTCAAAAAACTGGAAATCCATACTGGTGCTTAGCATTTGAATCAGATCCTGACTTTTAGTCAGTGAATCTTTTTTTCTTTTTTTTAAACCTTTATAAGTCGCTATTATCTATGGTAGGCATGAAGTATAGGAATAATCAGCAAATAGTTGAATCCATTTTATCTGCAACGAAAGAAGTAGGAATGGAAGGTATTCCAGTTACAAGATTAATGCAAACAAGCAATCTTTCCTATACAAGACTTGGAAAATTTATGTCAAAGTTGACAGGAAGTGGATTAATCAATACAATAGAATACGATGGAAAGAATACTTTCGTAATTACTGAAAAAGGAAGAATGTATTTGCAAGAATATCAGAAATTTTTACAAATGACTGAAACATTTGGTTTGGATTTATAATTTATCCATTATATTAATAAGGAACGACAACGTTATATAATACATGGAATATGATTATGAAGTTTGTTTGAAATGCAATGAGATATACGAAGATGTAAACACAACGCCATTGTGTGAAAAGTGTATAACACCAAAGAAAATGCTATTGGCTTAGTATTTTCATGGTTTTTTTTATTAGAAAGTCATATATGTCAATCATAAACAGTTAAATATCATAAACCATATGATTAATTGAGCATATGTTTAGCAAAAAAGTGATCATAAACTTACAAAAGAAAGATGATACGATTCATATTGAGCCACTTGGAGATATTCATACTGGACACGTTGGATTTAATGAAGAATCATACAAGTCCAGAATCAAGGATATAACAAAAGATGACAACAGATATACAATGTTTATGGGTGATCAATTAGATGCAATTAACATTTATGACAAACGATACAATCCTGATGCAGTTGTACTTCATGATATAGATGCACAAAGGCAAAGATGGCAAGACCTAACCCAACCATTAATAGATAAACATTTGACCAGATGTGAGGAAATAAAGTTTAAACAAAATATCTATAATATAAAGACTGGAGAATTTGATAAAATTGAAAGAACAAAATTTGTAGGAAAGAAAGGAGAAAATCCAAAAGTTTTCGGACTACTTCATGGAAACCACGAATATAAAATTAGAGAACTCACAAAGACTTATCTTGAAAATAATTTCTGTTTCCAAAATGGATTTGATTTTCTCGGAGCAAAGGCATACATATCATTGGATGTAAGATACAAAGGAAAGATATTAGGACAGTGGAGTATAATGGCAATGCATGGATCTGGAGGTGGGCAACCAGAAACAATGCTAAAGCAGATGAAACAAAATAATTATTGTGATATATTTTTCTGTGGACATTTGCATCAGAAATTCTACAAGGCAGAAAACGTAATTGATATGGATCACCAAACAGGTAAGATTTGGCAACGAGATATTCACTTAGCAAATACAGGTACTTTCTGTGAGTTTATGACAGAAGGAGTAAGTGGGTATGGAGATACAAAGAACCAAGTTATTGGAATGCCGATTGGAACTGCAACAATAAGCATTAATGCATATAATAACAAGGTGAACGGACATATCTAAAACAGTAAGACGTAACAAACAATATGTGAAAGAATCACCTAAAGAATTTGTAAGAAATAACAAATCCGTAACACCAGTACAGGATGCAATTGTCATATTTGTGAGAGATAATCCAAATTGTGTAATGTCTGATATTTACAAGGAATTTCCCAATGTTGATGAAGGTGGAGTAAGAAGGGCTATAAGAAGAATGATTGAAGGTCATAGAATAATACAAAGATTTACCGTAGGTAATGTACCCTTATAAGTCAAATATGTTAATTATCTACCGATAAATAACAGATATATGGATGAGCATGAGTCGGCTATTTCCGATTGGAGTTACGACTTTAGAACTATCAATATGCAGGATTCAGAGGAAAAAGGTGTCACTTACATTCAAACAAAACAGGTATGGATAACATTACATTTGCATGAGTCATTTGAAGATATTTTGGATACAGTATTGCATGAATCACTTCATAACGCAATATGTTTGGACTTGTGGAAAATTGAAAAACGACCTATGGATGAGTCACTTATAATGGAAGTTGAACAGGAACATGAGTTAATCAAGCGTGTTAGGTGGGCGTTAAATGACTGGATTCTAAATGAAGAAGATATAGTTTATTAGTATTTTTAATTTTTAATTCTAATATATAAAAGATTTAAAATCACATTATGTCCGATTACGGAAATGGATACTGTACCGAATGTGGTGGAGTAATGACTTTTGTGGGAGATATTAGTACAACCAGATTGTACGTGTGTGTTGACTGCTTTGCAGAAAAAACCGAATTTCTAGGTTATGAAGATTGTGAACACAAATTCAACGAAAGACAAGAATGTGAATATTGTGGAGAGTGTGCATAATATGTTTTATCCTTTAAATAATATGTTTTTATCCTTTAAATAATATAAATCCAATATGCCTGAACAAATAATGATGATTACATCTGGTGTGATTGTTGCAGTTGTAAGTGGAATGATGTTGGCTTTAATCAAAAAGGGTTGGGCAAAAAAAGACGTAGAGGAAAAAAGATTACATGAGTTGGAGAAATCTGTTCATATACTGCACAAGTCAATATGGAGACTTAATAAAACCGTGTTAATCATGGCAAAAATACTTGATGAACAAACGGCAAAAGAACATCCAGATCTTACAACCAATTTAGAGAATATAGCCTCTGAGTTATTAAATGAGTCAGATAACAGTTAAATACTTTGTAATTTAGTCAATATTTAATGAGTAACATAATAGATAGAATTACCATTAACAATATCTTGGCATTTATCATAATATTAGGATATGTTGCAATGTGGTCATTTACATTATTTATGGGTCTTGAAGAAGTGGTTCCAGAAGGAGAAACAAGATTGGGAGTTATTCTTGATAGTGTTGAAAGTCTAGCTGGAATTTTAAGCACAATGACAATTATCGTTGTACTTGTAGTTCAGTACCACTTTAGAAAATCTAAAGGCGAACCAGATTCATCTTAGTATAAACAATTAAATACTAGGATTTTCTATTCTTTTTATTGGAAGAATCCAAGAAATTTACAACAAAGTATGATGATATTGAAAAATCAACAATTACTAAAGTAGATGCAAAGACAAACAAAACTGTAGAGATTACAAGTATAATCGATGCAAAGATAGATCCAACAATTAAATCTTCAACTAAAGTATTGGAAAATCAAGATTATTCACATTTAGATTTTGGTGAACCAATTAATTATGAATTTACAAATTTAATGATACGTAATATACCAGAATTTGAAAAAGAAAAAAAGAGGTTGTTTGAGAATCCAGAAATTAAACATTCAGTTGATAATGAACCTTGGATTACTGTGGAAGGAGTTCCAGCAGTTGCAAAGATAGGTGATAAGATTAAAGTAAGGTTTAGCAAAGAGATAAAAAATATAGATATTAGTATTGGAAACTATATACAGTTTGATAGGGAAAATCCATATGATCCAAAATCCAAAAATATATTGCAGTTAAAACCCTCATCAATTATTGAAGAAAAAGACAAAAAAGAGATTGAAATTACTTTGGGAGAAACTGGTTTTGTTCATCAACAACCAATACAACTTTGGGAAAAAGGAGAATATTTAATCAGTATTACTTGTACTGGAGAAGAACAATCTGAACAAACACAATATACAAGGATAATGAAATTACATGGGTAGACCAAATTCCGTATTCAATGAAAGGGAGCAAACCGAGTTTCATGTTTGTAAAGCAGTTGAAGATAATCCGTATATGGAAAGTAGAAAAAGCAATATTGTTGAATTTGAATCTGCACAAGTAGAGTCAACTGACTTGACTGAAATTATTGAAGAAGATAAGAGATACGGAAAATTCCAACCTTTCAATGGAGAATATTATACATACAGAGTTCTCAATGAAGATGAGGAAATTACAAACAAACAGGTGTTAAAATCAATAGAGTATTCATACAGAAGAATTTCACTAAGAACCAATTTAAAATTCCGTAGGGCAAGAGATGGAGAATATGCTGATTTTAGAATTGAGTTTAGAACTGTTGCAACTGACCCTGAAAAGGAATTAAAGGCAAGTACGTTGATGTATCATTACTATCCAATTTCAAATTCTTCAAACAGACTTCGTGGATTATGTGTTATTAACAAAGATTTCTTTTGGACAACATCAGGTAAAACTTTGGATATGCATTATATTGATCCAGAACATTATCCAGAATCAAACAGTGGATATGGTGGAAAGACATATGATCTTGATCAAGTTTACACACATGAAGTTTTGCATGGATTAGGATTACCACATAGTAAAACATCAGGAAACGTAATGTCTCCAAACTATGGAATAATGGCAGAGTGGTTGAGTGATGAAGATATTGCAAGAATACAGGCAAAGTATGGAAGCAGAAACATTTCAGAAAGCAGAGTCAAGAGATGGTTGAAATGGCTAAAAATTGCAAGTAATAGATAGATATTTATAGTGTATATACCTTACATAATATATGTCAGAACAAAAAACCAGAACCAAACATTGCATCCAATGTGGTGATAATGTCTTTTATAGCGAAGATGAGTTTGCATTTGAGGACAAACATATGGAATTACCATGTGCTTGTAATTCAGGTAAAAAAGCAAAAGATTGTCATCCAGAATTTTTTGATGCAGACTGTGCTTCTTGTGAAGTAAAAGGCGAATATCAAGACGATTAGTCATTTTTATTAAAATATTCTTAAATACCAATAATCCGAAATAGTGATATGCCTAATAGATGGACTAGAAATAGTAGTGATACATTAGTACCAAAAGTTGGTGGAACCAAACCAGACGGTTCAATCGTAGCAGCTAAACTAGCAGATGATTCAGTAGAAGGAAGAACTGTTGATTATTATAAATCAGCATCAGATGTTACTGGAACAGGAAGCCTTCAAAACATTGCACATGGTTTAGGAAGATCACCATTATTGGTTATCGTAATTCCACAAATCAACACTGGTGGAGCCGATATAAATATTGTAGAAGGAGCTCACGATGCAACCAATGTTAAAGTTACAGCACCAACTACAACAAAATTCAGAGTCTTAGCACTTTAGTATTACTAACAAATTTTATTTTTTTTTATTTTACAAAACCTAATATTATGTATTTTTTTTAGTTTCAAATATGCTTTTATACTAATGATTATTATGATTATCATGGTAGCAACAGTAGCCGTAATCTTCGATTTCGGAGGATCTAACACAAGTCCTGCAACAGAACAGGATACTAGTGCATTAGGGCCACCAAATTTGAGATTCAAAACTGCTGACGATAGCACTATTGATAACCAAAACCCAATACCAATACCTTCAGGAGCTGCAGTCAATTCATTTTGGAAGCAAATCTATTTGAAAGTAACAGGTGGAACTTTTACACAAATCGATAACGTAAAATTCTACACTGACGGTGGTGGATTCGGTACAGGTATCACTACATACGTAGGAGATCAAATGCCAACAAAGAACAGTGGTTCGGATGCTGGTTACGTTGTAGCAACTGGTACAGTTGGTACATCAGGTAATGCAATGGTAGCAAGTCACGCAGGTGTATCAGCACAAACAGATGCTTTCACATTTACATCTGGTTCACCTAAATCAATTACGATTAGTGAAGCAGGTAGTTTAATGAACGCAACTAACGAGACAACCAATTATTTAGTATGTCAAATGAACGTAGCTAGCTCAGCTGGGCCCGGAAATTTGGCAGATGAAACTTGGACTTATCAATACGATGAGATTTAGAAGTCTTTAACTGATAAAATTAATTTTTTATTTTTTTTATTTTCTTAGAAACCGACCACATTAGGTTTATATAATTGTTGTATGTTCAATTCTTAGTGGCAAAAAACTTTACTAAAAGTGCAATATGGAGAATCACTTATACAGATGGAGAGGTTGTTTGGGAAAGAGATCCTACAACTGGAAAGGAAACATTATTCAAAGAGATTGATCAAACAAAAATAAAATATGTTGATGTTCTAAACCCGATTGAAGATATTGATGACTTGTTAAAGGAAGAAGTTAAGACTCGTGTTAAAAATTCAAGAGGAAATACAGTTGAAATGACATTCAAGACATATCATGATGAGATAGTTCCTATATTCCATTTAGAACTTGAGGATTGGCAAAGATTAATTTTATTCAAAAGACGGCTAAAGAAAACAGGACAGTATCTTGCAGTTCTTGGAGAACCTGAAATGTTGGATGATGAATTACGTGCAGAACGTGAAAAGGAAACTGGCAGAGCAGAAAGAAAACCACAGGTTGTTCCATATTCAATTGAACAACCATTTGAGACAATATTTCTAATTGGATGGCAATCAACAATTGGGGATAAAAATGTAAAGTCCGTATGTATGTTATATTCTGATGGTCATATTGAAATGAAGCCAGATAGATAAAAAATATTCTTAAATACTCTAATCTTTCACATATATTATGGTATTATCCTTCACAAACGGTAATGTAACTACTGACGGAACAGAACAAACTGTATGGAATGTAACAGCAGACAAACATTTTGCAGGTTGGTTATTCCTAAACAATATGGGAGCAAACGAAGTTATTTCTGTTAGAATATACGTACAAGATGAGAATAACAGTGCAGCTATGAAAAAGTATATTGATACTTCAATATCTGGAGCTCAAGGTACACCAGCATTCTTCATTCCTTATGTTCCAACAAAGCAACATCGAGTAACCGTTCAACTCACAGCAGGTTCCAATATAGCATTATATTGGCAAAGAGCAGAAGCATAGTTTTAAAACTACTTTTTTATTTTTTATTATAATGGTTGTTAATAGATAAATTCCCATATTTACAGGCTATGGGAAAACCTCTAATGTTAGCCCATGAGTTCACATGGAGGTATTACTTGACTTGTGTTGTCGTCTTGCTTTAGGCTTCGGCTTGATCCGTTAAGTTCTTGGAGTCTAACAGAGGTGTAATACACTAACAATATACCTTATGGTACACCCTATATAACTCATTCGAAAAAATGATAGATAAAGTGTTTATTTTTCACCGATACTTCGTAAATGATCTAAAGTGTAATAGTGTTTTTCACATAGCCATTTCATATCTTTAAGTGATCTAATTACTTTTCCTTGACAGGATTCTGGGTATTGTTCACATTGAACCATAATTTTCATAGTTCTATCTATAAATAAACATTTAAATTCATTTATTTGTGCAACAAATACATTTTTTAATACTTTAAATAAATCCACAATAACAAATAATTTATAAATACTAGTAAATTATACTATTTATATGCCAGATATTGTAGGTAATGGAGATGACTTAGGAGATCACATTGCAACAAGATCACTAAAACAGATCAAAGGAACAGACGTAGCAAGTGCTGATTCAATCACATTACAAGCAGACGGTAATACTTTTGACGTTACAGGAACAACCACAATAAATCACATAACAAGTACAAACTGGATTGTTGGAAGTGTCATGATTTTACACTTTGATGCTTCATTACAAATAACACATAATGCAGGTGCTTTATCTGGAGCTCAATGTAATATTCTACTTTCTGGAGATGCAAACTATACAACACAATCAGGAGATGTTTTAACATTCTTATTACACGATTCAACAAACTGGCAAGAGATAAGCAGAAACAGTAGTGGAAGTGTTTCAGATGCTTCTATCACAAATGCTAAACTTGCAAACATGGCAGCTAATACAATTAAGGTTAGAGATGCAAATTCATCAGGAGTTCCATCAGATAAGGCAGTAGCAGATACTCAAATTCTCATTGGAGATGGAACAGGATTTACAGCAGCTTCACTTTCTGGACAAGCAACAATGACAAATGCAGGAGTTGTAACAATTGGAACACTTAACCAAAATACAACAGGAACATCAGCAACAGTTACAGGAGCAGCTCAAGCAAATATTACAAGCGTTGGAACATTAACAGGATTAACATTATCAGGTGCATTGACAGGAACAACAGGATCATTTACACAAGTTGACATTACGGCACAGGGAGAATTAAGATTACAGGATGCAAGTGGTGGAGAATATGTAGGATTCAAAGCACCAGCAACAGTTACAAATTATACTTTAACAATGCCACCAGCAACTGGTGCAACAGGACAAGTTTTAAAAATGTCTGCAAGTGCAAATGTTTTAGAATGGGGAAGTGCAGGTGGAGGTGCAACAATTGTTCACACTTATACAAATACAACTAATACAGCTTATCTAGGAACTGCTTCATCATTTGGAACAGTAGGATCAGGAGACAGGGATATTTACATTAAAAAAATTGATGCAAACAACGAAGGAGTCTTTACTAAAATTTGGAAGAATGGATCTGCTGTAGAGGTTCAAATTGCATAGAGTGGATGATGTTGAAATATGACAGTTACTTATCATTCTGGTGAAAGGATTCAGGGAACAAGTACAGATTTAGCTGGTATACCTGCTATTTCAGGTGGTTGGAAAGAACTAGGTAGAACTACAATATCGACATCACCATCAGGTTCAGCAACATTTAGTGATGATTTTACAGGTGCAGATAATTGGAGTAAATCCCCAAGTGATTCACAATTTAAAGTAAACACTACAACAGATAGATTAGAATTTTTAGAAAATGCCTCATCAGGTGGAGATAGATGTTGGTATGATTTGGGAGTAGGAGTAAGTGAAACCAAATGGATATTAAGATTCAAACTAAGATTTACCACGATAGCAACTCAATCAGATTATCCTGAAATTGATATTGGTATATCAGATAACCATGCAAACTCAGATACAGATCAGGACTTTATAGGATGTAGAATATTGCCAATGGCAGCTAACAACTTGTTTAGACCAAGAAAATGTATTGCTGAAAAACCAAGACGAGGAGCTAGTGCCAGTCATAATCCTAGTCCTGCATTTACAACAGGTAAGGATTACTTCATTGAGTTCCAAAGAAAATCTGCAACTGATTGGTCGGCATCATTGTCAAATACAAATGCATTTGATGGAGATATTTATAGTGGCTCATTTACCAATGCAAGTACGTCACTTAATGCTTTAAGATATATTACAGTAATGGATGGTACAACAGCAACATCAGGAGATATGGAAGGATATATCAAAGATGTAGAATTTTGGAATAATCAATCAATAGGAGTAACAGATAATATTGAAGTTTCAAGTTTAGATGATAAAAGATATTATATGGTTTTAGCAGATTTAAAGGCTTCTGGGTACATACTTAATAATACCAGATTAAATTCTGATACAGGTAGTAATTATGCATGGAGGAGAGCATTAAATGGTGCATCAGATTCAACATCAGTATCACAAACTTTTATATCCCAATCAGATACAGGAGCTCAAATTGGTGATTTTGGTGTCGAATATATTACAAATTTATCATCAAAAGAAAAACTAACAACATCTCATGTAAATGAAAACCCAGCAACAGGAGCAGGTACAGCTCCGTCAAGAATTGAAACAGTTGGTAAATGGGCAAATACATCAAGTGCTGTTTCTGCAATAACAAAATTTAACTCCCATTCAGGGAATTATGATGCAGGTTCAGAATGTGTCGTACTTGGCTATGATCCTGACGATACTCATACTGACAATTTCTGGGAAGAATTAGCTAGTGTGAATGGAACAGGTGCAACTTCATTTAATTCAGGTACATTTACTGCTAAAAAATATCTTTGGGTTCAGATATATGTCGATAGAAGTGCTGATGCTTCTAACGGAGAAATTACAGTAGGTAATACAACTTTAGATACTGGGAGTAATTATTCCAGAAGAAGAAGTGCTGACGGTGGTACAGATGATACATTGACAAGTCAAACAAAAATATCATTAAGAACAGCAGGGTTGAAAGAATTTTACAATATATTTATAATTAATAATTCGGCTAATGAAAAGTTATTAATTATTCATCAAAACGCAGGTGGTACAGCAGGTGCAGGTAACGCACCGTATAGAGGAGAATTTGTTGCAAAGTGGGCTAATACGAGTAATCAAATCAATATAATTGGGTTCGGTTCTGGTGGTAGCAATACTCTATCATCAACATCAATAATGAAAGTTTGGGGTAGCAACTAATGGCATGGGGAAAAGCAGGTTCTGATACTTTAACAGGTACAGGCGATCTTATGACAATTACTGATTTACCTGCAAATTTGTCCAATTTTTTCATATCTCATACTTTAGCAAGTGGACAAACAGAACCATTAATCACATTCAACAATGACACAGGATCTAATTATGCTTACAGATATTCTTCTGATGGGGGATCTGATTCTACACAAACATCAGGTAGTAATGTATTTACTCATACTGCTTCTAATACAACAGATAATTCTTGGCTTATGTATTGTATTAACATATCAGCAGAAGAAAAACTATTTTTAATGTGGTCAATGGGAGCAAACACAGCAGGAGCAGGAAATGCACCAACAAGACGAGAGTATGCAGGTAAATGGGTAAACACATCAGCACAAATTACAGAGATAGATGCTACTAATGGGGGAACAGGAGATTTCTTAACAGGTTCAAACATTACAGCATTAGGTAGTGACATAACACCTGCTAGTGCAATACCATTCCCAGAAAATGTAGAACTTGGAAGCAGAGCAGAAATTACAGATACAAGAAAGATATATTACAGAATGAATTCTGATTATGTAACTGACAAGTGGTTTGAGCTTGGCACTTTACCCTATGCAGGTGGTCGAGGTGTATTTGGTACTGGATATAATAATAACAATACTAGTAATATTGATTATGTTACAATCGATACATTAGGAAATGCAACTGACTTTGGAGATATGTCAGTTGCTAGAAGGGCTTATGGTGCTACTTCAAACAAAACAAGAGGTCTATTCTTTGGTGGATATTCTAGTAGTGTTTCCAATATTATTGATTATATTACTGTTGCAACACCAAGTAACGCTACGGACTTTGGAGATATAGCACAAGATGGAACAACAACTCACGGTTGTACTTCAGTAGGTAATAACACTAGAGGATTTATTGCAGGGGGAGAAACTTAATGGCAAAGACAACCAGAATAGCTTATGTAACTATCGATACTCTAGGCAATACAACAGATTTCGGAGATTTGACAGTAGCAAGAAAAGCTTTTGGTTCAACTAACAATGACACTAGAGGAGTATTTATGGGTGGAGAATCTGGTGAACAAACTATGGATTATGTTACAATGGGAAATACTCCGTTGTCAAATGCAACTACATTTGGAACTTTGACATCAGGTAGTTATAATGCAGCTAATGGACTTATTTCAAATGGAACTAGAGGTATTATGTCAATAGGTGGTGGTACTAATAGTGGTGGTTATAATAACATAATAGAATACATTACTATTGCAACACCAAGTAACTCTACTGACTTTGGTAACTTGACAGAAGGTAGATCAAGTGCAGGTCAAGCTTCATCTGAAACAAGAGGATTAATTGCAGGTGGAAAATATACAAATGGTGGTGGAAGTGTCAGAACTGCAATAGATTACATTACCATAGCAACATTAGGGAATGCAGGTGACTTTGGAGATTTGACACAAGCAAGAAGTAATTTGGCAGGTTTAAGTGACACAGGAGCATTAAGAGAATGACCAATATAGAATTATTCAGCAAGGTAACTGACTTGGCAACTTTAGATGAAAAACAAATCGCAAGAATTACAGAAAGACTCCCAGAGTACAAGAGAGGAAGTTCACTTATTGGACATTCCACATCACAAAGCAGTTACTCTTTACAAACAATGCAGATGATTAGTGATTCCCCATTAAGCAGAATGAAACAATGTCTTGCACAGATAGACAAAAAGTACAAGGCACTTCAGGAAGCATACTACAATATTGAAAAGAAAAAACTTACAATACAAAGACTAAGAAAACAAACCGATGCTCATTCAAGGTTAGTGGTACAGGAATATGAGTCACAGATTGAAATGATTACAATATCAATGAATAGTGCATTAAAGGAAATCGGAATGTTCCAAGATATGTATGACAGTATAAAGAAAAATAACAATATCCCTGACAACTGGAATGAGAAAGACTTTGAGAAACAGGAGATTGCAAACATGGTACGTTCATCATTCAGATTGGCTATACAGGACTTGTCAGCAGGTGGCAGAGTGTCAAAGGCAGTTGTAGAATATTGGGAACAGTTAGGAATACACCCACAGTTGGCAGAAACAAGAACAAGATCCTACTTGGTACTAATTCAAGAAAAGATTAATAGTAGTTCAAAGGTAACAATAAGAGATATGTATGAATTTTTAGATGCTATGGCAGAGGAGTTCAAGGATTCCTATCAAGATGCATTATCTAGAATAGGACTAGACGAGTTAGGTTCAGAAGGATTTATGGCACAGGGAGCAACGAAACCACAATGACCATATACCAAGACAGTAAAAGAATAGTTGGAACCAATGCAGATAGAGTAGGTACACCTGCTGTTTTAGGTGGTTGGAAAGAAGTAGCTAGAACTACTTTAGGTAGTGCAGGAGATGATCTTAATGTTTCATCAATTCCTGATAAACGATACTATATGGTTTTAAGTGATTTTCAAGATTCAGGTAATATTCAACCTGCATTAAGACTAGGCAATTCATCTTTAGATTCAAGTGCTAACTATGGAGAAAGATGGTCAACTGATGGGGGATCTGAGGTTACACAATCTAATACTTATCATGTTCAATGGGTTGATGTAACAGGAAAAACAAAACCGATATTTGGTGTAAATTATATTGCAAACAAATCATCACAAGGAAAACTAGGAATTAGTCATATAATGAACAATGGTGGAAATGGAGCAGGTAATGCACCAGCTAGACAGGAGAGTGTTTTCAAGTGGACAGGAACAAGTGTGATGGATATATTAGGATATAATAATTTAGGAAATGGAGATTTAGCAAGTGGCTCAGAAGTGGTCGTACTTGGATATGATCCAGATGACACTCATACTACAAATTTCTGGGAAGAATTGGCTAGTGTAGA
>Ga0102907_1000187_pt1 | contig 18572 bp, 10 predicted proteins | sample Colrivmet1556B02_FD_79136 | JGI IMG/M metagenome (GOLD analysis project Ga0102907, IMG submission 79136) | Estuarine microbial communities from the Columbia River estuary - metaG 1556B-02 | ecosystem: Environmental > Aquatic > Marine > Intertidal zone > Estuary | place: USA: Columbia River...
CCATAGGCATATCTTCCTCTCTCAATTCAGTGAGTTCAAGCCCTATTAGGTAGGTTAAACTAACATTTATTATATTTGAAATTCAATATCATACGATGAGAAAAATACTTTTATTACTACTTTTTATTCCACTGCTTTCCTTTTCACAAGAGGCAAAAGAAATTGACAAACAAGATCACTTGATTCTCCCAAAGAAAATTGTTATTCAAGATAATGTAGAGCGTATGATTATAGATTACACGCAGTCTGAGGAATTGGGACTCTTTAAAATGCTTGCACCCGTGGGCTGGACTGAACCGATTATTGAAGCACAATTTGAAATTAGAGGGATCGTATTGAAAGGAGTACTTGGGTTGGAGTTTAAAGAAGGTTTAAAAACCATAGAGAGCGGTAACGGATTTGTCATTCCAAAACACACACGGGTAAGAATTTTTAACGCTGGGCAAGTAGAACTAATCTTGATAGAGGTTTTAAGACCCGCTTATAATAAAGAATTTGTTAAAAAGTTTAGCAGCTTTTAACCATCATTTTCATCCCTTTTTTTACTCCGTGAGTTTTCGGTTTTGGGACTCCTTTGAATTATTTTCTAGTGAATAAAAAAACCCACAACTTTTTAGGTTGTAGGTTAAACTATGAGTATGTTTTATTTTTTCAAAAACTTATTGAAATCTTTTAAGAATTTTTATTTCATAATCTTTTACATCTTCTACAGGTCCTCTCTCTTGTATAAGTTGTATGAATTTAGCATCTTTTTGTAATTTATCATACAGCATCATGTGATCATTTTTATTTTTACCACTCAAGGCAACCCAATGGGAAGCACCATTTGGTCTGCCGATATCATAGGTTCCAAAACCAACAACTCTTCCTGAAAAGTCTTCTTTATATTTTTCAACTATTTTATCGTGACCAGCTTTGAAAAGATTAGGGTCGTCTATTTTTACGTCCCATATGTGAACATTTGAATTTTTATCGGTATCTCCTTCTTGCCAACTTAAAATTCTTCCAGAATATTCAGCACCCCATTCTTCAACGAAGTTCCCCATCTTTGCCCATAAAACACTGTTTTTATCTTCGCTAATGGCATCTTCTGCCATCATTCGAACCCCAAGTGTCCACATGAAAACAACACGATGTGTTGCACCATTAGTTCTTCCGTTACCCATTCGCTCTAAGACGATTCCTCCTTGATTCATTTCAACACCTTCATAGGTATCTGTAAATGCCTTAACGATGTCTTTTTGGGTGTGAGGTTTTGCTTTAATTTCAACAACGCTAAAAGCCATTCTTTGGGCTGTTAGTGAAACTGTTGCAAAAAATACAAAAAGTAAAATAATTTTTTTCATTGTTTGTTTTATTTAATGTTAATATAAGTTGTAATTTACAATTAATTATTTGAAAAGCAATATTTTTTTAAAGGGCATGGCTTTAGCAGTAATTATTTGTGACTTTTTAATAGAGATATCGAGTTATACTCCTTTTAAGCTTTGTTTATTTTTTTAAAATTTTCCTACTATATGTATTATTACCCTCTTGAATAATAACAAAGTACAATCCAGTTTTTAATTTGCTAACATTTATGTTAGATAGATTTTTATTCTGTAAAAGAAGTTTTCCATTTGAATCATAAATTGATAAATTCCCAGTAAATTGATCGCTTATGTTCAAAAAATCTCCTACTGGGTTTTCTAATGAAAACTTTTCAATTTTATTGGAGTTCTCAACGGTTAATGTACTTGCTAATGTACTTTCTCGCTGATAGCATTCATCATAATTAATATTTCCTTGGTGTTTATCACGAATGTATTCAATGATATATTCTGCAGTAGTGAGTTCGAAAGTAGTAAATGGTGTAGGGAAATAGCTGTCGTATACATTGGAAATGTAATCATTGAGACTAAAATTTATACGATCTGTGTCACTTAACAATGTTCCATTTTTTATAAATTGATAAACTTGGTTTTCATCTTTGTAAATTTCTAGTGACGTTGAGAAAGAAAAACTTGATGGATAGTTATTTAAAAATTCTCTAATCTCTATTACTGTCATTTGAAAAAGATCCAATCCATTGCTAAAAGGATCTATACTGTAGATATCAAAGGGTGTAACTTCTCCTTGATCTAGTACATTTCTAATTCCACCCATATTTTGAATTACGAAATCACTTTCAGTGATGTTGAGAAGAGCCTCTGTGTACAAGCATCCAGTCTCACTTTTGTTATGGTTTACCTCTGAAACACCAATCACTTCGAAAAATTCTGGGACATTATTATAGTCATCCACCTTTTTTTGTGTATTGGAGTCAAAAGGCATTAATGGGTCCGAAAGATCGATAAGTTCGAATTCAAAATCCGAAATAGTTTTATTGGTAACGGTAATTGTAGTTTTGGAAACTTTTTCAAGATTTCCTCCAGACATGATCATATATCCGTTTTGATATTTATAACCATACTCTGAATTAGTATGCCCTCCAATCACTAAATCAACAAAAGGAAAGTTCTCCAGAATATTTCTGTCTTTAGAAGAACCGTAATGAGTGAGAGCCACAAAAAGATCTGCATTTTGTTCTTCCTTTAGATGTTCATATTTGACAAAACTTTCTAAACCTTCGGTAAAAGTCAATCCTTGCACCCTTTTTGGGTGTGTTCGAGGGTACAAACCTGGACTACCTGTTTCTACTACACCAACAAAAGCAATTTTAAAATCATCTTTTGTGATCAACTCAAAACCGTTGACATTTGCTAACGCTCCATTTGCTCCGGATACATTATCACAAATAAACGGAAATTTAGCTTGTTCGATGCGATCATTGAGAATGTCTTGCCCATAATCAAATTCATGGTTTCCAATTACACAAATATCCAAACCACTATCGTCAAGAAGATCTATCATTGGATATCCTTTGTTAGGATGAAAATCTACAATTGGACTTCCAGAAAAAATATCTCCTGCACATACAAAAAAGACTTTATTATTTAAAGCACGTTCATTGTCAATTAATTTTTTTAGACGTGGAAAGTTATTAATTCGGCTATGCGGATCATTGATAGAAAAAATGACTACTTTTTCTTGTCCTATGATTTTTGAAAACCATAAAAACAATACAACTATATAAATTTTTTTCATCTGTTATGTATAATAGTGTTATTTCTTTTGCTTTTTAAAAAACAAGAGAGTATCAAATAGTGATACAACAGAAGTATTCGTACTTTTTAATAGTTTTTCTGAGGGACTGAGGCTAGTTCTGATAGATTGACTCGTATAGATCTTTGTAAATTTCTCTAATTACAGTTCGTTTCATTTTCATGGTTGGAGTTAGATGTCCGCTATCAATAGACCACTCATCTTTTGTCAAACGAAAAACTTTTATTTGTTCCCAATTTCCAAAATGTTGGTTGCAATTGTCAACCTCTTCTTGGATTCTTTTTAAGACTTCTTCTGAGGCAATAATTTCTTCATTTGTTGTGCCGATGTTTTTTTCCTTTCGTTGTATCCAGTCTTTGATAAAATCAAAATTTGGTTGAATAATTGCTGCAGGCATTTTTTGACTTTCACCTATCACCATCACTTGTTCTATAAATCGAGATTGTTTAAGTTCTCCTTCTAGTAGAGTAGGTACTATATATTTTCCACCAGAGGTTTTGAACATTTCCTTGGTTCTTCCAGTAATTTTTAAAAATCCGTCTGCATCGATCTCTCCTTTGTCTCCCGTATGAAAATAACCCTCTTTAATGACTTCTGCTGTTTTTTCTGGATCTTTATAATATCCCATCATCACATTGGGTCCTTTGACCAGGATTTCTCCAGTATCGGCAATTTTTAAATCGATATCATCGATGATTTTACCCACGGTTCCAACTCTAAAACCACCATCTTGCATAGAACTAACCGTAATCACAGGAGAGGTTTCAGTCAAACCATAACCTTCCATGACAGGCATTCCTGCGGCAGTGAAAACTCTGGTTAATCGATGTTGCAAAGCAGAGGCACCTGACACCATTAGTTTTAATTCTCCTCCCAAAGCAGCTTGCCATTTGGAGAAGATTAATTTTTTAGCAAGGCCTAATTTTTTTTCATACCACCATCCGTTTGCACCGTATGGTTCGTATGCCAACCCTAAATTAACAGCCCAAAAGAATAAGGTTTTTTTAATTCCTTTTAAATCAGCTCCTTTTGAGATGATTTTATCATATATTTTTTCATATAAGCGCGGTACAGCTGTCATTACATGCGGCTTTATTTCTTGCGCATTTTCACTTAGTTTTTCCAAGGATTCTGCAAAATAAACATGCACTCCACAATATTGATATAGATATAAGATCATTCTCTCAAAAATATGACAAACGGGTAAAAAACTCAATGCTCTGTCTTCTCCATATGCTAAGGGAACTCTTTTTTCACTTGCCAAAACATTGGTTACAATGTTATTATGGCTTAACATCACACCTTTGGGTTTTCCTGTGGTACCTGAAGTATAAATTAAGGTGGCTAAATCTGCTGGTTTTACATTGTTTTTTCTAGCCTCAACTTCTTCTTGATTGCTGGTATCTTCTCCTAAACTTAGAACTTCTTTCCAGTTTTTTTCACCTTGTATGTCGTCAAAAGTAAAAATCTCTTTTAAGTTGGTATTCTTTTTAATTAAATTTATTTTTTCCGAGACTTCACTATCAGAAACAAAACAATAGGTTGCTCCTGAGTGATTCAAAACATATTCATAGTCTTCCTTACTAATGGTAGGGTAAATAGGAACGTTTTGAGCTCCGGTTTGTAGAATTCCGATGTCACAAATATTCCACTCATTCCTGTTGTTAGAGGAAATAATAGCGATTTTATCATTGGGTTGTATGCCCAATCTTAACAAACCTCTACTGATTGCATTTGCTTGATCTAGATAAGTTTGCGTAGAAATGGTTTCCCATTTTCCATCATATTTTGTTGAAAAAGCTTGTTGTAAATTATATTTTTCTAATTGATAATAAGGAATATCAAATATTCGTGAAATTTCGGTTGCCATAATCGTTATTTGTATATCGCAAAGTAGTTAAAATCCTCTGAATTAACAAATCAATAGTCTGGGTCTAAAATATTATGAATTAAATATTTTTTGATAAAGATTTTTATATTTTTCTTTAATTACTTTCCGCTTCATTTTCATGGTAGGTGTGAGGAGACCTTCCTCTATAGACCATTCGTCCGGTGTAATTTCAAATTTCTTTATTTGTTCCCATTTTCCGAATCGTTGATTGTAAAAATCAATTTCTTTTTGAATTCTGTTGATAAATCGTTCATGGGTGATGATGCTGTCTACAGGTAGTTTTTTTCGAACTGCCCATTCTTTTGCAAAATCAAAATTTACTTGAATCAATGCAGCAGGCATTTTTTCTGATTCGCCGATAATCATTACTTGTTCTATGAATCGAGATTGCTTTAGTTCGCTTTCCAATACAGCAGGTGCAATATACTTTCCACCAGATGTTTTAAACATTTCTTTTTTTCTATCCGTAATTTTTAGAAAACCTTCTTCGTCTATTTCGCCAATATCACCAGTGTGTAAATACCCATTAACGATTGTTTTTTGGGTCATTTCTTCATTTTTATAATACCCTAACATTACAATGCTTCCTTTTACTAAAACTTCTCCATCTGATGCTATTTTGACTTCAATACCTTCCAAGGGTTTTCCAACAGTTCCAATTTTTAATCCCTTATTTCTTAAATCATTTACGGTGATCGCGGGCGAAGATTCTGTCATTCCATAGCCTTCAAAAATAGGAATTCCTGCAGCTAAAAAAATACGAATTAAACGATCTTGCATGGGAGCACTTCCACTTAACATGAATTCTAAATTCCCTCCCAGAGCTTCCTGCCATTTTGAAAAAATTAATTTTCGTGCTATTTTTAATTTAAAAGCATAGAATTTTCCGTTTTTCCCATAGGGTTCATAGGCTTCCCCTAGGGCAATAGCCCAGAAAAAAAGTGTTTTTTTAATGCCAGACAGGGTGCTTCCTTTGGCAACAATTTTATCAAAAATTTTCTCTAGCAGTCTTGGGACTACTGCCAAAAAATTTGGTTTTATTTCTCGAATATTATCTCCTAACAATTCGATGCTTTCTGCAAAATATACTTGGTATCCAAGATATTGATAGTAATAAGAGGCCGCTCTCTCAAAAATATGACAGATGGGCAAATAGCTTATGATTCTTTTATTGCCATCAGACAAATCCAAAGTCTTGTCTGTTTTAAAGATGTTGTCTATTATATTTTTATGAGATAACATGACCCCTTTTGGAGTCCCTGTAGTTCCAGAGGTATAAATAATGGTCGCTAAATCATGAGGTTTAACTTCTTTGTTTAACTTTTTTATGGTTTCTGAATGTTCTGTCTTGGTCCCAATCTCGAGGAAAGAATTCCAACTACAATCACTTTCATGATCTTTTAAAAAGAATACTTTTTTGAGTTGGGTTCGGTCTTGTATTTTTTTTACTTTTTCATACAAGTCTTCGTCCGACACGAAACAATATTTTGCATCAGAGTGGTTCAAAACATAAGCATAGTCTTTTTCTGAGAGTGTTGCATACAAGGGAACATTTTGTAAGCCAATTTGCAATACACCAATGTCCAAAATGTGCCAGTTTGGATTGTTATTTGTGGTAATTACAGCAATTTTATCATTTTTTTCAACTCCCAATTCCAATAAGGAAGCACTGACCTTATTCGCTTGCTCGATATATTCTTGAGTTGTTATATTTTTCCATTGATGTTCTTCTTTGTATAAGAAACAATTCTTTTGAGAATGTTTTTCTAGTTGATGATATGCAAAATCAAAAAGACGGGTAATTTTCATGAAATGATATTTGTTACAAGATAATAAAAAGAATTTTATAAAATTTTCGAGGAAAATATTTATTTACATCCTAGGAAGTAGGTTTTAGATCGTTTATTAGTTTCCAATACGGTTCAGATGTCCGCATAAAAAAAAGCAAACCGTAATCAGTTTGCTTCTTTTCTATACCAAGTATATCATCGTTATTTTTTATTCTCTATCCATTTTTTAGCATTGACAAACGCGTTTATCCAAGGAGAAACTTCGTCTTTTCTACCAGCAGGATAATTGGCCCAATTCCATTGGAAAATGGAACGTTCAATATGAGGCATGGTTACTAAATGACGTCCACTAGGGTCACATAACATTGCCGTATTATAATCTGAACCATTTGGGTTGTTTGGATAGCCTTCGTAACCATATTTTGCAACTATGTTATAGTTTTTCTCCTCCTCTGGTAAGTTAAATTTACCTTCTCCATGAGAAATCCAAACTCCTAATTCTGTTCCGGCCAATGAAGACAACATGATCGAATTGTTTTCTTGAATTTTTACCGAGGTAAAAGAGCTTTCATGTTTTTGAGAATCATTGTGAACTAATTTTCCGTGTACCTTATGTTCTGGATTAATCAAGTCTAGCTCCATCCATAATTGCGCTCCGTTACAAATACCAACAGACAAAGTATCTTCTCTTTTAAAGAAGTTTTTTAAGGCTTTTTTAGCTTTTGCATTGTACAAGAAGGCTCCTGCCCAACCTTTTGCAGAACCTAATACATCTGAATTTGAAAAACCACCGACAGCACCAATAAATTGAATATCTTCTAAAGTTTCGCGTCCAGAAATCAAATCGGTCATGTGTACATCTTTTACATCAAAACCAGCTAGATACATCGCATTTGCCATTTCACGTTCGGAGTTAGATCCCTTTTCACGAATAATCGCTGCTTTTGGACGTGAGGTCTTGGAGGTATTTGTGTTTTTAGGAAGTTTTCCACTGAAATTCGTAGGAAATTGATACGTTAAAGGTTGCTTCTTATAATTGTCAAATCGGTCTTGTGCTAAGTTATTAGCTGTTTGTTTTTGATCCAATAAGAAGGATGTTCTATACCAAACATCTCTCATTTCAGAAACCTCTAGGGAAATAAAATCTTCTTTATTTTTAATGCTAACGATTCCCGAATTATTAGCAGTTCCAATCGTAAAAAACTCAATATTTTGTGCTGATAATACAGCTTCTACTGAAGCATCAGCTTGAAAAACAATTCCTGAATTTTCTGCAAAAAGTACTTTAATAGTATCTTCTTCGTTTAATGAACTAATGTCAAAATTCGCACCCAAATTCACATCTGCAAAACACATTTCTAACAAGGTAGTTATCAACCCACCAGAGGCAATGTCGTGACCTGCAGTAATTGCATCTTTTTGAATTAAATTTTGAATCGTATTGAACGTTTCTTTCACGAAAGCAGTGTTTTTTACGTCAGGAGCTTCATTTCCAATAGTATTCAATGTCTGGTTGAAAGAGCTTCCTCCTAATTTAAAATCGTCCTGAGAAATATTGATATAGTAGATGTTTCCTCCATCAATTTGTAAAAGAGGTTCTACAACTTTCGTTATTTCATTACAATTACCAGCAGCAGAAATAATTACGGTACCTGGAGATATTACTTCACCATCGGTGTATTTTTGTTTCATTGACAAAGAATCTTTTCCTGTAGGAACATTGATTCCTAAATCAATCGCAAATTCTGAAACTGCTTTTACAGCTTTATACAAGCGAGCATCTTCTCCTTCATTTTTACAAGGCCACATCCAATTGGCCGATAGGGACACACTTTTTAAGTTGTCTTTAAGTGGTGCCCAAATTAAGTTTGTAAGGGATTCTGTAATCGCGTTTCTACTACCTGCTGCAGGATCAATTAATCCAGCGATAGGCGAATGTCCAATTGAAGTTGCAACTCCTTCTTTTCCATGGTAATCTAATGCCATTACTCCTACATTATTTAGAGGGATTTGTAGGGGACCTACACATTGCTGTTTGGCAACTTTACCTCCTACACAGCGATCTACTTTATTGGTTAGCCAATCTTTACAAGCGACCGCTTCTAATTGTAAAACCTGTTTTAAATAGATCTCTAAATTTTTTGTTTTATAACGTGGATTTTTATAGTTTCTAGCAACGGTATTGTCTGTTAAAATTGTTTTGGGAGAAGAACCAAACATGTCTTCGAGGGCTAAATCCATCGGTTTGTTACCGGTGGTTTTAGATTCAAAAGTAAATCTGTCATTATCGGTAACATCACCCACAGTATACATTGGCGAACGTTCCCGTTCTGCAATTTTTTGAAGCGTATTTAGATGTTCTTCGCCAATAACCAATCCCATTCTTTCTTGAGATTCGTTTCCAATAATTTCTTTGGCAGATAGGGTAGGGTCTCCAACAGGTAATTGATCTAAATCGATTTTACCCCCTGTGTCTTCTACCAATTCTGACAAACAGTTTAAATGGCCACCAGCACCATGATCATGAATAGAGACGATGAAGTTTTCTTCACTTTCGACCATTCCACGCACTGCGTTTGCAGCACGTTTTTGCATTTCTGGATTTGAACGTTGTACAGCATTTAATTCAATTCCTGAGGCAAATTCTCCAGTATCAGCCGAAGAAACTGCGGCACCACCCATTCCAATTCGGTAGTTTTCTCCTCCAAGAATGACAATTTTATTTCCTTCTTTTGGAGTGTCTTTGATCGCTTGATCTGCTTTTCCATACCCAATCCCACCTGCTTGCATGATTACTTTATCATAGCCCAGTCTTCTTGGTTTTGAACTGCTTGAAGAAGCATTTTCATTATGCTCAAAAGTTAATACTGAACCGGTAATTAAGGGTTGTCCAAACTTGTTTCCAAAATCAGAGGCTCCGTTAGATGCTTTGATTAAAATGTCTAAAGGGGTTTGATACAACCATTCTCTGGCTTCAAATTTATTTTCCCAATACCTTTTTTCTTCTAAGCGAGAATAGGAAGTCATATACACAGCTGTTCCTGCTAATGGTAACGATCCTTTTCCACCAGCAAGCCGATCTCTAATTTCTCCTCCAGCACCTGTAGCTGCTCCATTAAAAGGCTCAACTGTGGTAGGGAAGTTGTGTGTTTCTGCTTTTATTGAAATTACAGAGTTAAAATCTTCAGTTTGATAAAAATCTGGTTTGTCTGCTGTTTTAGGAGCAAACTGAACCACTTTAGGGCCTTTGATAAAAGCGACATTGTCTTTATATGCCGAAACAATATCGTTTGGAAATTGTTTTGAAGTTTCTTTGATCATTTTAAATAGGGAAGTGGGTTGCTCTTCTCCATCAATAACAAAAGTTCCGTTAAATATTTTATGACGACAGTGCTCTGAGTTTACTTGGCTAAATCCAAATACTTCGGAGTCTGTTAGTTTTCTTCCAATTTTAGTTGCAACACTTTCTAGGTAAGCAACTTCTTCTTCACTTAAAGACAACCCTTCTAGCTTGTTAAATGCTGCAATGTCTTCAATATCTATAATCGCTTCTGGCTGAATATCGATTGTAAATGACTCTTGATGTAAACCGTTGAATTTCTCAGAAATCATTGGATCAAAATCAGTGAAATCTTCAGCAACAGCTCTAAATTCCTCAATTCTAATGATGTCTTTGATCCCCATATTTTGAGTGATCTCTACAGCGTTGGTACTCCAAGGAGTAATCATAGCTGCTCTTGGACCTACAAAAAAAGCATCAATTGTGGTTGCTGCTATTTTGGGTTCGTTGGCAAATAGCCATGTTAATTTAGAAATTGTTTTGGCGGTTAATTCTTTTGTGGTTTGAACAGCAAAAATTTTACTGTTTGTATTTCCAAAGAAATGAATCATTTGTTTTGTTATTTGTGTGTTGTTCTAAAGATGCAAATTTACTTTTTTCCTTTTAATTTTGTTGCATTATTTTTATTCAAATCAAGTAGTTATTCACGATCTTTTAAACAAAAAAAAGACTGTCTTTTAGCAGACAGTCTTTTTTTTAATGATGCATATTTAAGTCTAATTGATGAGAAGTTTTTTAGTCGTAAAAGAAACTCCACTATTAATTTTTAAAATATAAATTCCCTTATTTAAGGTAGCGATGTCTAGCGTATTATTTGATGCTTTAACCTCAGCTGTTTTAACTAGTTTGCCAAGAATATTGTAAATATTTACACGAGCATCTTTTGTCAAATTAAAAAACAAGGTGTTTCCGTTTGTTGGGTTTGGGTAGATGTTAATAGGGTTCTTTGTGAACTCTGAAGTACTTGCTGTATCTCCATGGTATCCAATTCCATCAACAGTATTTTGTGCGAACTCATCCCATTCATTACTGTTATAGGAAGTGACGGGTTGAGTGACACTGGTTTTTCTCCTTAGTGTCATGTTTTCATAATTTTTACTTGTAACCCCTAAAACTCCAATAATATCAATTAAAACATCATTCTTAAATAAGCCTACCGGATCATTTCCGTTAAAGTTTATAGGTGCACCATATCCCGCTTCAGGAGACAATAAATCGGCTTCTGCAATTAGGGTGGCATTGTCTGCCTGATAATTGATTGTTACAAATACATCATTCACATTAATGGTACCACTTAGTGGGAATTCGTTGATCCAATTACCAGCACCATTCGATTGTTTTTTGATACTATATGCAGATAAATCTATGGCATTGTCTGTTAAGTTGACAATTTCAATTGCTTTGTTATTCCCAGAGCCTTCAACATATTCAGAGAAAAATAATTCTGTAACATTGTTAACGCCATTGGTTGTAGTCCCATTGATAGCTGTTGATTGTGCAGATTTGTTATTTGCTGAATCTTTTGCTAAAACACGGATGCTATAGGTCGTAGCAATTGTTAATCCTGAAACAGCATAACTGGTTGTTTCAGAAGAACCTTTTAAAGTACCATCTACAAAAATTTCATAACTCGTTACCGCTGTATCATCGGTAGATGCTGACCAATTTACTTTAAACCCTGTTCCTGTTTCATTCGAAATACTAAGATTGTTTGGAACTGATGGAGGAGTAGTATCGGTTAAAGTAGTTCCGTTTACAGCAGTAGATTGTTCAGATTGATTGTTTGCAATATCTTTCGCTAAGACTGTTATTGCATAGGAGGTATTCGAGTTTAACCCTGTTGCTGTATAATTTGTATTGGTAGTTTCTCCATTTAAGTTTCCATTAGCATAAATTTCATATTTTGTAACGGCAACATTATCAGTAGAAGCTGTCCAAGAAACAGCAATGGTAGCCGTTGTAATATTATTCAATGAAACATTTGTAGGAACCGTTGGTGCTTGATTATCATTGGAAGTATAAATTTCCCAAGAATCTTCTGCAGCAGTTCCTCCCCAAATTCTCGTTGCCAAATAGGCATTGTCTATAAAAGGGTTTCTATTTCCTTGCGCATATGTTTGTTGTGAATCATGATAAGTATTTCGTTGTCTCTCAAAATCTGAAACAGGGTCTTCAACATTCCATTTTAAAAATAGATCGATCATATCATCTGGGGTAGCACTTGAGCTTCCAATACCAACTACATTTGGTTTGCATCGGTCTCCATATCGAATGTACATATACATCATCATTCGAGCAATGTCTCCTTTCCATTCGTCACCAGGATACCATCCACCAGAACTATTTCCAGAATCACCAGACCCGTCTACGAATTTTAAATTTCCTCTTTGACTATTATAACCCACATCGGAGGGTCTCAAATGATGAGAATCAGATCCAGGACCTGAAGATCCTAGGTTTGGGTTTCCTAAAGATTTCGGATAGGTATGTTCTCTATTCCACTCTCCTTGACCACCTCCATTTTCATTTTTGTTCCGAGATCTTGCAGTAGTACCTGATGCTGAAAACCCATACATTAATAGTACTTCAGAGCTGTTGTCTGGATTTAAATCGGTTACTTTCAAAGCTTCCCAGACTCCGGGAGTGTACACTAATAAATTGGTATGCGCATTGATGGTTTTGGTTGCCAAGTTTTCTTTTAAGGCAATTCCTTCTGCGGTGACATCTACATCATTGTAATAGGCTTCTTGTGCGTTGGCAGTGAAGGTTAATAATAAAGAGATTAAAAGTAATTTTTTTTTCATTTTTATATTTTTATAATTAGTCAGATTTTTTTTAAATAACAGCTTAGAAGTTAATTTTTAATTAGTTTTTTAGCAATGTACTGTTTTTCTGATTGAATTTTTACCAAATAAATTCCTGAGGTTAATGTTGAGATATTTACGACATTACTATTTTTGGTGATTTTTGAAGTGGAGACTAATTTTCCAAGTACATTATAGATGGTAATTGTTGCAGCATCGTTTACAGCAAAATTAACTTGATCTCCATAAACAGGATTTGGAAACATTTTAAAGGCCTGAAAAGAGTCCTTTTTAGTGCTTAAAGAAGAACTATGACTTCCAATGCCATCAAACGTATTTGCCGGTAAAATATCCCATTCGGAGGTATCAAATCTTGTATTTGGCTTAGAAATAGCCCTTTTTCTTCTATAGGTTGCATCTTCAATATGTTTGCTAGAATCATTCAATTCCCCCACGATATCGATTAATTCACCTTCTTTAAATAAAGCTACAGGATCATTTCCATTAAAGTTAATTGGTGACCCAAAGTTAGAACTAGGTCCAATAATGTCTGCTTCAGAAACTAAAATGGAATTATCTGCTTGGTAATTAATAATTACCATAACTTCATTCACGTTAATAATTCCACTGAGTGCAAATTCATGAATCCAATCACCAGATCCATTAGATTGTTTTTTTATACTATAAGCCGACATGTCTACGATAGCACTTGTTAAATTTACGATTTCGAGGGCTTTATTATTTCCGCCAGAGGGTTCTATATATTCTGAAATAAATAATTCATCTATACCATTCGAGCCTCCATTGGTAGTCGTAATCGCTACTGCATTACTCCGAGCCGATTCATTGGTAGCCGCATCCTTTGCAGAAACAGCAATTTGATAGGTTGTCGAAGGAGCTAAACCTGACAGTGTGTAAGACAATTCAGAGGTAGTTGCTGTCTGAATTGAATTTACAAAAATAGTATAAGCAATTACAGCAGTATCGTCTGTAGCGGCATCCCAGTTCATTTTAAATCCGGTACCAGAAATATTACTCGCAGTAATGTTAGTGGGTACTGAGGGAGCAGTGGTGTCTGCTGTTGTTGTAGCCGTAATAAGATTGCTTTTTTCTGACTTGTTATTGATAAGATCTCTTGCTTCTATTTGAATGTCGTAAGAGGTGCCAGGTTCTAAACCTGTTGCTTGGAAGTTTGTTTCTGTTGTTTGGGCGGTTAAAACAGCATCGATATAAATACGATATTGGGTCACTCCAATATTATCTGTAGAAGCAGTCCATGTTATGTCTATTGTTGACGGGCTTTGGTTACCAGCGGAAACATTTGAGGGTGTGCTAGGTGCTTCCGTATCGCTACTTGTATAATTTCCCCAGACGTCTTCTGCAGATTCTCCACCCCAAATTCTAGTGGCTAAATAAGGGTTGTCTATAAAGGGATTTCTGTTTCCTTGTGCATAGGTATTTGTGGTGTTTTCATGATAGGTATTTCTTCCTTTTTCAAATTCAGAAACCGGATCTTCTACATTCCATTGAAGGAACAAATCAATCATGTCGTCCGCTGTAAACTGTTTGCTACCAACTCCTACTGCGGTTGGTAAACACTGTTCGCCATACCGAAGATACATGTACATCATCATTCTGGCAACATCGCCTTTCCATTCATCTCCAGGATACCATCCTCTCGTTTTTGGCCCCTGAGGACCCACATAGGTAACAGAAGATCGGTCTGAATTTCCTTGACCAGACGCAAATTTAAAATTATTTCTTGTTGAGTTTCTAGTTCTATCGGCTGGGCGTAAATTATGTGCATCCGATCCTGGGCCTCTACTACTTCCTACTCCAATTAAAACAGGGTTTGCTAATGATTTTGAAAACACATGTTCTCTGTTCCATACAAAGGAGTCACCATTCCCAGTATCTTGAAGTCTATTATCTCTTGATCGGTCGTTGGTAATGTCTTGGTCTACACCATTTTCCCAACCATAAATTAGAATAACTTCGTCACTGTTTTCAGGATTGATATCCGTTATTTTAGATGCCTCCCATACTCCAGGAGTATAGGGTAATATGTTGGTGTGAGTTTCGATAATTTTAGAAGCTAACGCTTCTTTAAGTGGTACTCCGTGTAGGGTTAAATCGACATCATTATAGTATGATTCTTGAGAAAAAGAAATTGAAAATGAGGTAATAAAAATTAATAATAGTCCTTTTTTGATCATTTATATTAAGTTTTAAATTAAAATATAAATTCTCTTTTTCATTAATTTTAAAACACGATATCAGCAATATATATCGTACTCTATTTTCTTTCTAAAAGGGCCATATAAAACCCGTCGAAACCAGAAATATGAGCTAAAACTTTTTTATCTGAAACAAAGACAAAGTCTTTACCTGCCTCTGATGATAAGAACGTCTGTACTTGATTTTGATTTTCTGAAGGTAATATTGAACAGGTAGCGTACACCATTTTTCCACCTGGCTTTAGCATTTTAGAATAACTTTGTAATATTTCTTGTTGTACTTTTTTAATATTGTCTATGAATTCTGGTTGTAGTTTCCATTTAGAATCTGGGTTTCTACGAATCACACCCAATCCAGAACAAGGAGCATCAATCAAAACTCGATCTGCTTTACCATGTAGTTTTTTAATTGGTTTTGTAGAATCAATAACCCGCATATCAATATTATGCGCCTTGTTTCTTTTTGCCCTCGCTTTTAATTTACGCAGCTTACTTTCGTAAATGTCCATGGCAATAATTTGCCCTTTGTTTTCCATTAAAGCAGAAAGATGCAGTGTTTTACCACCGGCACCTGCACAAGTGTCTACTACTTTCATACCTGGTTTTACTTCTAGGTATGCAGCCACTAACTGAGAGGAAGCATCTTGAACTTCGAAGTATCCATTGTGAAAAGCAGCTGTTTTAAAAACATTGGCCCTTTCTGGAAGTAGTAAAGCATCTGGGTGATGCGGAACAAACTCAGTATTTACCTCTTCTGATTTTAACTTCTTTTGAAGCAGTTCTTTAGAAATATTTAGGGTATTTGTTCTTAAAATTACACTAGCTTGTTGGTTTAGTGCAGCGATTTCTTTGGTCCAAAGATCTTCTCCTAATTCAGCAACACAAAGAGCATCCATCCAGTCAGGAATCGATTCTCTAAATTTTCTAGTTCTGGACAATTCATCAAAACGCCCTTTTATTTTTCTTTCTGGTACATTCCCAATTTGATTCCAATCAGGTAACGCAATACCTCTTAAAATACACCAAACAGAGAATAATCTCCAAATATTGTCTCTATCAAAAGGGAGCTTTACTTCTGCAATTTCTGCATACAAGCGATTCCAACGGACAATATCGTAAATGGTCTCTGCAACAAACTTGCGGTCTCTTGCACCCCAACGTTTATCGCGTTTTAAGGCTTTTTCAACGGCTTTATCAGCATATACACCTTCGTTAAAGATGTCTCTAATACTATCTACAACAGCAAAAGTTAAATTTCTATGTAATCTCATTTAAAAAAAATAATGGGATGCAAATATACATCAAAAAAAGGGTATTATTGTTTTGATTATTTAGTTATTTTTAAAAGAACGAATTATATTAAAATACTGATTTTCAATAACTTATATTTTTAGCACTCCTTTTTATATTGGTAAAATTAACGCTTTGCCTTTTATTTTTATTTGATTTATTTTTAGCGGAAGAAAAGAACTAAAAATACTTCGTATTTCAGTCTCAAATTCGTTATTTTCGTTATTCATATTTTTAAAGTTGAATTTAACCTATCCAATTACATATTTAAAAGGAGTTAGTGTACAAAGAGCTACGCTTATCTATACAGAATTGGGCATAAAAACCTGTAATGATTTACTGTATTTTTTTCCGTTTCGATACATCGATAAAACTACTTTTTATACTGTTAAAGAACTACAACCCAATACTTCCGAGGTTCAAATTGTTGGAAAAATTACGAAGGTAAAATCGGTTGCACAAAAAAGAGGCAGCCGGTTGGTTGCTACTTTTGAAGATGCCACAGGAACCATGGAGTTGGTATGGTTTAAAGGACAAAAATGGATTAAAGAAGCACTTAAAATTAATGAACCTTATGTAGTTTTTGGAAAGCTGAATCATTACAATGGTCGTTTTAGCATTCCGCATCCAGAAATGGAAGAGGTATCGGCATATAAAAAAAAATTACAGTCGAAAATGCAACCGGTATATCCTTCAACAGAAAAATTAACCAATTCTGGGGTTTCTAATAAAATGATTCGAACTTATGTTCAGCAAGTATTGCAACAATTTTATGAGAACATCCAAGAAAGTTTATCACCAGAAATAATTGAGAATTTTCACCTAATTTCTAAACGTGATGCCCTATTAAATGCTCATTTTCCAAAAAATCAAGAATATTTATCAAAAGCGCAAAATCGTTTAAAATTTGAGGAGTTATTCTTTATTCAACTAGAGTTGTTGACCAAAAAATTGATCAATAAAACAAAGATAAAAGGCGTTGTTTTTAAAAATGTCGGTGCTCATTTTACTACTTTTTATGACAATTATTTGCCATTTGATTTAACGAATGCACAAAAAAGAGTTTTGAAAGAAATTCGAAAAGATGTGGCTTCTGGAGCTCAAATGAACAGACTTTTACAAGGAGATGTTGGTTCTGGAAAAACCATCGTTGCTTTGTTGTCAATGCTTTTGGCAATTGACAATGGCTTTCAAGCTACTATTATGGCGCCTACAGAAATTTTAGCAATGCAACATTATCTTGCCATTTCCGAGCTGTTAACGAGCATGGACCTTCGTGTTGATTTATTGACCGGGTCTGTAAAAGTTAAAAAGCGAAGAGAAATCCATCAAAATTTAGAAGATGGAACCCTAAACATTCTAATAGGGACGCATGCTTTGTTGGAAGATAAAGTGAAATTTAAAAATTTAGGAATTGCAATTATTGACGAGCAGCATCGATTTGGAGTGGCACAACGATCCAAATTATGGAAAAAAAATACGATTATCCCTCATATTTTGGTAATGACAGCCACACCAATTCCAAGAACCTTAGCCATGTCTGTATACGGAGATTTAGATATTTCTGTGATTGATGAATTGCCTCCAGGTAGAAAAGAGGTCAAAACAGTGCATCGATTTGATCGCAACCGATTGTCGGTTTTTAAGTTTATGAAGGATGAAATTGACAAAGGAAGACAAATCTATGTCGTGTATCCCTTAATTCAAGAATCGGAAGCAATGGATTATAAGGATCTAATGGATGGTTATGAAAGTATTTCTCGCGAGTTTCCAAGTCCAAACTACCAAATAAGCATTGTTCATGGGCAAATGAAACCCGCAGATAAAGCTTATGAAATGGAACGTTTTGTAAAAGGGGAAACTCAGATCATGGTGGCCACAACGGTTATCGAAGTTGGGGTAAATGTACCCAATGCAAGTGTCATGATTATAGAGAGTTCAGAGCGTTTTGGATTGTCGCAATTGCATCAATTAAGAGGGAGAGTAGGAAGAGGAGCAGACCAAAGTTATTGTATTTTACTCTCTTCGTATAAGCTATCTGAAGAGGGAAAAACCCGTTTAAAAACCATGGTAGAA
>Ga0102907_1000221_pt1 | contig 17451 bp, 18 predicted proteins | sample Colrivmet1556B02_FD_79136 | JGI IMG/M metagenome (GOLD analysis project Ga0102907, IMG submission 79136) | Estuarine microbial communities from the Columbia River estuary - metaG 1556B-02 | ecosystem: Environmental > Aquatic > Marine > Intertidal zone > Estuary | place: USA: Columbia River...
ATCTGGGCGCTCTTCACGGTCCACTTTTACATTAATAAAATTTTCATTCATAACCGCTGCCACTTCATTATTTTCGAAACTTTCATGCTCCATTACATGGCACCAATGGCAACTTGAATAGCCTATAGAAATAAGCAGTAACTTATTTTCGCGTTTAGCTTTTGCAAGAGTTTCATCATTCCAAGCGTGCCATTCTACTGGGTTGTATGCATGTTGCAACAAATAAGGACTTGTTTCTTTAATGAGTGCATTTGCTTTTTTATCGTGCATTTCAGTTTTTTCTTGAGATGAGATCGAGTTACTCCAAACGATCAATATCAGCCAAAATAAGGGCTTTGTTCTATTCATTTACGGGGCATTAAAAATCACCTAAAATTAACATTCGCTTAATATTAAGGGCTATCCAAAATTTACTTTTGCCGAAAATTCAAACACTTGCACGTTTATGGATAATTATTTAATCATTATGTACCTCCTTTTCGGGTTGGCAATTGTCGACCTAGTAGTAGGTGTAAGCAATGACGCTGTTAACTTTTTAAACTCTGCGATTGGGTCAAAAGTAGCATCATTCAGGACTATTCTCATTATTGCCAGTATTGGCATAATGGTAGGAGCTGGATTTTCTAGTGGAATGATGGAAGTTGCTCGAAAGGGTATTTTCAACCCTGGCTTCTTCACCTTTGAGAATATTATGTATGTGTTCTTAGCCGTTCTTTTAACAGATATTATTCTTTTGGACCTCTACAACACATTAGGACTACCAACCTCAACCACAGTCTCTATTGTGTTTGAACTTCTAGGTGCAGCATTTACAATTGGACTGTTAATTTCATTTGAAAACGGAGATGGCTTTAGTAAAATTGATGAGTTCATTAACTTTGCATCAGCCCTAAAAATTATTTCGGGAATCTTCCTTTCGGTCATTATTTCCTTCTCGGTTGGTGCGATAATCCAATATTTCACGCGATTGGCATTTACTTTCGATTTTGAAAAGAACCTTAGAAAATATGGCGCTGTATTCAGTGGTTTGGCAGTTACAGCAATCACTTATTTCTTAGTAATAAAAGGTGCTAAAGGCTCTTCGTTTAAAGACGATTTAGCTTGGATTGTGGACGACACTTTGATTGTAGTAGTTGTTTCTTTTGTTTTCTGGACAGTTGTTACACAATTGGTAATGAAATTCACCAAAATCAATCCGTTAAAAATTATCGTTTTGATGGGAACATTCTCATTAGCCATGGCTTTTGCAGGAAATGACCTCGTTAACTTCATTGGGGTAGCTATTGCTGGAAAGCAAGCTTATATGCATTGGATGGACGCAGGCGGTGATCTTTCTCTGAAGATGGATTTTTTAAGTGAAAAGCAACCCACAGAAACACTTTTACTTTTTGGAGCTGGAGTTATAATGGTCGTTACGCTTTGGTTTTCTTCCAAAGCCAAAAAAGTAACAGAGACTGAAGTTGGCTTAAGTCGACAAGACGATGGTGACGAGAAATTTAAACCCAACTTCATATCTAGAGCTTTAGTAGGATCTAGCATGGCTTTAGGAAATGGTATTGGTGCCATACTACCAACACGCACAAGAGACAAGGTTCAAAGTCGTTTTAAAATGGAAGTCGCAAAACAAAACATCAACGAAGATGATGAAGTTGCATTTGACCTTTTAAGAGCTTCTGTTAACTTAATGGTGGCGAGTATTCTTATCTCATACGCCACATCTCTTAAAATGCCTCTATCTACTACCTACGTTTCTTTTATGGTGGCTATGGGAACATCACTATCAGATAAAGCTTGGGGAAGAGAAAGTGCCGTATATCGTGTTGCAGGTGTTTTAAATGTAATTGGAGGATGGTTAATGACTGCATTAATAGCCTTTACGGGAGCTTCAATTTTTGGTTTAATTCTCTTTTATGGAGGATTTCCAGCTGTGATTGGACTAACGCTTTTAGCAGCAGGACTATTGGTTAGAAGTCAAGTTTCTTTCAAAAGAAAATCTAAAGAAGATGCTGAATCAAAAGACTTATTTGCAAAAGCAATTGACATTGAAAATGTAATTGACGAGAGTAAAATTAACACTGCTAAAAACTTAGATACGATTAGAAAAGCCATTTCTCTTAGTCTGAAGTCACTTGTTGGTCAGAATAAGGATGTATTGGTAAACTCTTCTAAACAACTCGATAAGTTGCATAAACAGAACGATAAGCTTGAAGGAAAAATCATCAAATACATTAAAAAGATGGAATCCGGTGAAGTTGAAGCTGGACGACTCTATTTAAATGTGTTTGATTTAATGCAAGACCTTAGCAAAAGTGCAAACACACTGAGTGTAACTTGCACGAATCATGTTATTAACCACCATGATTTACCGAGTAGAGAATTCTTGAGTATGGTTATAGAATTAGACACTATGCTTACGTCTTACTTTAATAAGATTATGAAGTCTATTGAGAAACTTTCATTTGAGGATCATGAATTAATTCGCAAGGAAAGTATAAGAGTTTCTGAGTTTTTAAATGATCAAATTGATAGTCAAATTAAAACTATCCAAGCGCAAGAAGTTGGAAGCCGCAATGGTCTGCTTCAAACAAGAGTCTTACTAGAATCAAGAGACATCGTCCGCCTATCTTTGCAGATTCTAGAATCTTATGTTGATTACGCGAGAAAAGATTAATTCTTAAACAAATCATTAAAAAGCCCCAATAATTGGGGCTTTTTTTATGTTAAACAATTGGGTGTAATTTATATATCAAGCTGAACAAAGCAAGTAGATTTACAACTAAGTAATAGTTTCTTAACCTTAAAATAACATAAGGGTGAGAGATTGATTTTACTCTTGCACTTTATTTCAAACATACTTAACACTCATTTAAATGAGAAAGATTTACCTACTAAGTATTTCTTTCCTTTTGTGTTTATCTGTTGCAGGCCAGGTAGATGCAAAATTCGGGAAAGGAATCAAATTCATGTCTCCTGACGAGACCTTCTCTATGAAGTTTAGTTTGAGGATTCAACCTCTATTTACAACCAACTTTAGAGATTTTGAAAAATTCGATCAACCCGCGTTGAACGAAATTCAAATGATGATTAGACGCGCTCGTTTAAAGTTTGATGGGCATGTGTATGATAAAAAATGGACGTACAAGTTTGAGTTAGCCTTTGGTAACAGAAACATTGGTGGCATTAATGAATTCACCAACATGGGCGCTCGAATAATACTCGATGCAGTTATTAAATATCAATTCCATAAAAACTACAGCGTTTGGTTTGGTCAAACAAAGCTTCCTGGAAACAGAGAACGTGTTGTTTCTTCGGCCAATCTTCAATTTGTAGACCGACATGTAGTAAACTCAAGGTTTAATCTAGATCGTGACATGGGTTTCCAGTTGAGAGGAAAGCACAAAGTTGGTAATATGCCCATTTTAACAGCATTTGCCTTAAGTATGGGCGAGGGCCGTAACATTACTGAAACAAACTTAGGCGGATTAGAATATACATTTAGAGCAGAAGTTCTTCCTCTTGGTGCATTTAGTTCCAAAAAAGGTCATTATTCAGAGGCCGATTTAGATCGTGAACCAAAACCCAAACTTGCCATTGGAGCGAGTTACGACTTTAATGATAGAGCAGTTAGAGCAAGAGGAAACCAAGGCAGTTTCATTCTTCCTAATAACACGGAGGGTGAGCGCATTGTTTACACAAACTCCTTGCATACATTATGGATAGATTTAATATTTAAATACAAAGGATGGTCATTCATGAGTGAATATGCGCAGAGGTCTGCTGAGAAAAGCCCTCTAGTATTTAATGAAGATGACGGTAGCCTTTATGGCAGTAAATTTTATACTGGTAATGGGATAAACTTTCAAGCAGGATATCTCTTTAAGAATAACATCGAGTTAGCTGGAAGAACGTCTTTCATGCGTCCTGAAGTAGGAATTGCAAATCAATACAATCAATATACATTCGTAGTGTCAAAATATATTGTCGGTCACTCCTTAAAAGTCCAGTCAGACATTTCGTATTCGGATTATTCAGCCATCAATGGTGAAACTGTGGCCGATCCCTTAATGTTTAGATTTCAAGTAGAAATTGGATTATAATACCTTTTTAGGTTTTCCAGCTACGAAGTCTTTTAAATAATAAGGCTCAAAATAAGCAACATCCTCAAAAGCCCTTTCGCTAAATTTTTTAGCGCAAAGGGCTTTTAGCTGTTTGGTAGATGGAAACTCCACATCAAAATGGAAAATAGCATTCGGATGTTTAATGACTTCCGATACTTTTTGACATGCATCGCCAACAAAATGAACTTTACCTTTTGCGAGCAAATTAAAATATGAAGTGTTGTCAATAATCTTTGCCGTAATTGGCATGAGCTGTTCCCCCGTTTCTGAAAATACAGATTCATAGACCTCCATTCTTCTCGCATCCATAATTGGAACAATAACTCCGTCTGCCTCATTGAAAATTTGCGAGGCAAGAACAGTTAAACTATCTACGGATATTAATGGAATCTCTAAAGGGTAACAGACTCCTTTTGCGGCAGAAACGCCAATTCTCAAACCTGTATAAGAACCGGGTCCTTTAGACACACAAACCGCATCTAAATCAGAATAAACTAAACCAGATTCACACATGCATTCTTTGATAAAGACATGCATTTTTTCAGAATGAACAAACTGAGCGCTAGCTTCTTCGCGAATAGATAGAATAGAATCTTGATTACAAACTGCAACTGAGCAATTGCGTGATGAACTCTCTAATAAAAGAAAATTAGGCATTATTCATCTTCCATTTTCGACTCTGATTTACTTTCAGATTCTTTAATACCAACATCGTTCATCAACTTTTTAGACACCGCGCTGTATGGACCAACAATTATCTCCTCACCATCCTCAAGACCTGAAAGAATCTCAATATTCTCATCATCTTGAATACCTGTTTTCACAACTTTAAGCTTCGCTTTTGTTCCATTCTTGACAAAAACAACTTCGTAATCTATTTCTTCTGCTTTGCTTTCATTGTCATCTTTCTTTCCATATCTAGATGAAGAAGATGTATCCGTCCGAGTTGAAACAGCCGCAATTGGCACTGCTAGTATATTGGCTGCCACTTCTGTTTGTATATCAACTGTAGCTGTCATTCCAGGTCTAAAAGGAGAATCCATGCCCTTCAAATCCATATTTGTATATGAGTCAGGCAGAATTCCAATTTTAACCTCAAAGGTTGTTACTTGGTCTGCAGACACACCTGCAAGGTTGGCTGAGTTTGCAATTTCTGTCACTACTCCTTTAAATGACCTATCCAAATACGCGTCAACTTCCACTTCTGCAGTATCGCCAAGGTTTACACGAACAATATCGTTCTCGTTTACCTCAACTAAAACTTCCATATTTTTAAGATTGGCTACACGTAATAATTCAGTTCCTGCCATCTGAGCGGTTCCAACAACACGTTCTCCTAACTCAACATTTAAAACCGATATACTACCCGCTTGAGGAGCTACAATTGTGGTTCGCTTTAAGTTTTGATTTGCCTCTTTCAACGAAGCTTTTGCACTTTCTAACTGACTTTCGGCAGCTTCTAGTTGATGTCTAGTTACAGTATGTGATCTTTCTGCAGCATCATATTCCGCATCAGAAATTACATCTTGATCCTTCAATTTTTTGCTGCGTTTAAAGCTTTTATCCGCTTCATCGAAAGTGGCTTGCGCCTGGCTGACAGAAGCTTTAGCTGAATTAACTGCTGCTCGCGCCCGAGTTACAGATGTCTCGTAGATGTCTGGATTTATTTTAACCAATAAGTCACCAGCTTCTACTCTATCCCCTTCTTGAATATTAAGTTCGATAATTTCACCACTAACCTCTGGTGAAAGCTTAATTTCAATTTCAGGTTGAATTTTTCCACTTGCAGTTACGGTTTCTATAATAGTTACCTGTTTCGCGTTTCCAAATTTAACTTCAACACCTTTTCCAGAGGAGCCAATTTTTCCTGATTTCTTCAATCCAATTGCCACAGCGATAAGTGCGACAACTAGTACTCCAATAATTATTTTTACTTTTTTGCTCATAACTCTATTTATTGAAGACTCATGTTATTACTTAAATAAAACTCGAGTACTTTTATTTTAAAGATGTAATCGTATTTAGATTGCAATTGCTGTGAAATTGCATTGAGATATAAGATTCGAGCATTTTCATATTCATATTGACTTATTGCACCTTCTTCTCTTCTTTTTTCAGCGTAAGTAAAACTCTCCTTATTCGACTCTACACTTTTCACTGAGCTTTGATAAGATTTATAGGAAGCCAATGCATCAGAATGCGCTCTTCGAACAGTCTGTCGAAACTCCATTTTAGATTGCTCATAGGCCACTTTATTGTTTTCTAATTGCAGTTTAGTGTTACTAACATTACGCTTTACAGACAGGTTATTAAAAATAGGTACTTGTAAATTAAACCCAATAAACTGGTTAAAATTATTACTGTATTGAGTTCCGAAATCATCAAGGACAGAGGTTTGAACAAGTTGCTGGGTTGTTACCGGATACGACAATACAGGAAAATTTCCAGCTGGAGTAATAGCCTCTCCTATGGGCGCTGCAGGTATATCTACAGAACTTGATATAAACGATTGACGAGGACGTGTAGAGTAGTTCGAGTTTAATTGTCCCGTGAGAGAAAGCGTTGGCATAAAACCTGACTTACTTCTATTGACAGCCAATTCAGAACTTTGAACTGTAATTTTAGCACTTTTTACATTTGGTTGAAGATCTAAAGCCTGACTATAAATAGCATCTGGCGTCATAGACATTAAATAAGAATCTGGTAAATCAAGGTCTGGAGCTAAAATATCAAACCCTTCGAGAGTGTCTAACTGCAGTGTCTGAACTAACTGCAACACACTCAGATCTAGTGAATTTTCTGCTGAAACAAGAGCTTGTTCGTCACTTGCTTTTTGTGCTTCAATTTGCAGCAAATCTCCCTTTGCTAACGCCCCAGCATCATATCTTTTTTTTGTTTGAAGAAATAGCTTCTCACTGTTTTCCAATACTAGTGAATTAATATTTACAACTTCTTTATTGAATAACACCTGTAAATACTGGCCCGCAATATTGATTGCTACATCATTGCGCATAGCCTCCCAATTATATGTCGCCACCAAATAATCCAGTTTGCTTTGCTTTATAGCATTGTAATTATCAAGGCCACCAAAAATAGTCCAGTTTGCACTTAACGTGGAGGAGTTGGTTTGGGCATTTAACCCACCTAAATTCCTAGTATTCGTTGTGGGATCAATGAAACTACCAAATTGCCAAAAATAGCCAGTATTGAAATTTACATTTGGTGCAACACTTGCTTTGGCTGCATTGCTATTCACCTTTGCTTGGTCTATGGATAATGTACTTTGCTGAATTTGTAGGTTATTATCGAATGCGTACTTAATACATTCTTGAAGGGTCCATAAATCCTGACCATACGCAACTGTTCCTAGAAATAGGAATATTAAAAAAAATAGTTTTCTCATAGTTTTAGTTCACTAACTAACAGCGTTAAGTAGCGAAGCAAATATAAAATATAAGAAGAGTAAACACAGTGTTAAATCGTAGTTAAAGAAAGTCTATTGACTTGCCTTTCTATGACGATACCACAAGAACGCAACACCGGCAATCATGATGTATGGAAAGGCCATTAAGTACATTATACCATTGTTTAGACCAATAGCTGCTGCTCCACCACTTTTTAAGTTACTTTCCGAAACAGCTCTGCACATAGAGCATTGCCCAAATGCAAAATCAACAATCAGTAAAAAAATAAATAGCACTATGTATTTTGAACTACGCGATTCCATAATAGGGTGATAAAAAGAGGTAAATCAATACTCCGGTGAAAGCAACATACAACCAAATTGGATACGTAAAACGCACCAGTTTTTTATGCTTATGAACAAGGTTTAAATGGCCATAATAATAAGAGAATAATATCATTGGTAAAGACAGTCCAGCTAAGACTACATGCGTTATCAGAACAAAATAATATAAGCCAGACATTTCACCTCCATAAATAGTGTCTCCAGAAAAATAATGATTGGTAACATAAGAGAGTAAAAAGAGAACAGACAATACCATCGCAACTGTATTCAATTTCCTATGCATAGAGATCTTCCCCATCTTTATAGCCCATAATGTGGTCAACAAGAGAATAAATACCGTTCCATTGATAAAAGCATTTAGCTTGGGCAAAAACAAGACAAATGAAGGCTGCCAATTCATTTTTGGCAGTTCATGAAGAACTATTACCAATGCAAAAACGATTACCGTAAACACCCAAATAAAACGGGTCACTCTCTTATCTACAATTTGATCAGTCTTCAAACTTTAATTTGTAATGCTTCCATCTTTCGAATTCGGCAATTAATACTTTAATGTCGTCTTCCATCTTGTTCAATTCTGAAACACTCATAGCATCGTAACTTCCAACAACGTTTCCGAAATCATCAGTTCTTGAACGAATGTTCCCATTCCAATCTACCAACACAACAGATTGAGAATGATTGTAACCACCTGCAGCCGTTGAATCTTCATTTGCTGCTAAAAAGAATTTTGGCGCTAATTCATGTGCTTCTTCTTGAGTACCTCTTAAAAACCACCAACGCCTTTCATTTACGCCAAGTCTACGCGCATAATCCTGAAGTGCTTCTAATGTATCTCTGTCAGGATCTACTGTTACACTTACAGTATTAAAATAGTCTACTCCTTTGAAACGATCTGCGACTTGCTTTAAATGAAAATTCATCGCAGGACAAATACTTGGACATGAAACAAAGAAGAAACTGACAACTGTAATTCCATTCCCTATACTGTCTTGAGTAGAATAGTCTCCAAACTGATTTTGAAAAGTAAATTTTGGAACTTTATAATAGATGGTATCATTTGTACCATCTTCTAATTGCTCAACTGTGTAAGGTCCAACATGGTTGAGTGTTTGAAAAAAAACACCCTTCTGCATGTACACAAAAGCGATGTAAACAAAAACGGGTAGAACCAATAAACCTATTAGTACTACCCTTTTTATAAGACTATTATTCATTTCTTAATATATACTGGGGGCTTCATCATATGTATAGCCGCCCTCGACTAGTAAAATAAATGTTAAATATGGAATCAAAATTAAAGCCGGTAAATACACGGCCAATCTAAAACCTTTCTTTTCGCCACCTAAGTGCATAAATGTTGAAACGATGTAGTATGCTTTAACCAATGTTAATAATATAAACAGAATGTTTAACCATGAAGTCCCCAAAGGTGCTCCCATTAAAGCGCTAGGCTTTATAATACCCAAGGCCACCTCAACAACAGTTAAACCTAAAAGTAAAAAGAAAGTTTTCCAAAGTGTGGATGTGCTATTGTTTGCCATAATAATATCTATCTAAAAAATTATACCAAGTAAAAGAATGTAAATACGAATACCCATACAAGATCTACAAAGTGCCAGTACAAACCAACCTTCTCTACCATTTCATAGCTCTTTCTTTTTTCGTAAGTCCCTAGAAATACATTGTAAAAAACAATGAAGTTAAGAACCACTCCTGAGAATACGTGGAAACCGTGAAAACCTGTTATAAAGAAGAAGAAGTTTGCAAATTGCTTCTTGCCATATTCGTTATGAACCATATTTGCACCTTGAACAGCGAGAGCTTTTGAATCTAACAAATTAGCGGCGGCTGCATGAGGAACAACTAATTTTTCTTTCCCCGGCATCATTAATTCTAACTCACCATTGTGTTTAAACGCACTTATAACTTCTGCAGAAGAAAATTCTAAACCGTGATTACTTTCGTGACCAAATTCTCCATCCACAACTTGAGAAAGAGAAAGCTTTTCTCCGTCTGAAGTCACAATATGCATTATCACATTTTTACCTAGACGAATGTCTTTCATTTCGCCATTAGTAGCTCTCGCACTTACGGTACTTGGTAAGTTAATTTCTACAGCTCCTTTATCTCCTGAAATAAAATGACTCCACTCCCAAGCTTGAGAACCTAAGAATATCAGTCCTCCAACGACTGTCAGAGCCATCCACAAGATTACTTTGTTTTTATTATTCTGATGACCATGATGCACTGCTAAAACCATTGTAACAGAACTCATAATCAATATAAAAGTCATCAATGCCACGTAAAGTAAAGGATGATCTCCAGTTAAAAACGGAAAGTGCGTAAACACATCTTCTGCAACAGGCCATGATAACTCATTAGCATAGCGCATAAAACCATATGCTGTTAAGAATCCAGAAAAAGACAATGCATCAGATATGATGAAGAACCACATCATGATTTTGCCGTAGCTAATTGCGAAAGGCTTATTACCTCCGCCCCATACTTTTTCTGGCTGTTCCATTTCTACAGTTGAAGCCATAATTGATCTCTTAAATTTTTTGCAAGTTTAACGATAAATTGATAAAAAAATGAACAAAAACACCCACAAAACATCGACAAAATGCCAATAAGTTGCGCATAGGTCTATTCCTAAAAATTCTTGACTATTGTAATGACCTAAATTCGATTTTATAAAGGTGACAATCAACACTATAACACCAGCAATCAAATGGAGTAAATGCAATAATGTGATCACATAAACCCAAGACCCTGCTGTATTACTTCCTTCACCCGTAAAATAAATACCTGCATCGCGCAATTCATTCCAACCCATTAACTGAAAGACCACGAAAAGCATTCCCAAGACCGTTGCACTAGACAAGAACAGTTTAGATCGCCCAACATTGTCGTTTTTTATACTTACCAAGGCAAAATGCAGCAGGAGACTAATTAATACGACTATAACTGTACTTGCATAGAATATTTTTGGTAGAGCAAACTCTAACCAATCGCCTTCAACGATCTGACTGGTTCTGCTAACGACATACCCAGATGTCAAACCTGCAAACATCATTGACAAACCTGCAATAGAAATAAAAAGCAACGGTTTTGCTGCTTTTTTCCTTTGTTCTTTTAAGGTGATATTTACTGAATCTTCTTGAATTTCCACTGACTCCATTACGCTATCATCTTATCTATTACGAAAACTACCTGGACTAACGTTAAATACATTATGCTCGCCATCATTAATTTCTTAGCATCCTTTTCAGTTTGACCTTTATACATAGCTATGGCTTTCCACAACATATAAAGCCCGATTAGAACTATTAGGATGGTAGACGCTAATGACAACGTTAAATTTCCTGTCAACCCAAAATAAGGAAGAACAGAAACGACAATCATCCATACTGTGTAGAGAATTGCCAATATTGCAGAAAGATTATCTTTCTTTCGAGTCGGTAATAAATAGTAACCTGCCTTTGCATAATCATTGTAAACCAACCAAGCAATTGCCCAGAAATGAGGAAACTGCCACAAAAACTGCAAAGCAAATAAAGCGCCAGATTCGATACCGAATTGGTTAGTCGCAGCAACCCACCCCAACATAAATGGAATAGCTCCAGGTATAGCTCCAACAAAAACTGCCAGGGATGAGTATGCTTTAAGCGGAGTATAAACTAAAACATATATAAAAATGGATAAACCTCCAAAAAACGCACTCAACGGATTAATAAGGTAAAGCATAGCTAAACCCAAGACCATGGAAATAGCAGAAAACGAAAAAGCATTTAAAACAGTCATTCGCATTGAAGGCAATGGTCGATTTTTAGTTCGATCCATGTAACCATCTCTGTCTTTTTCTAAAATTTGGTTAAAGCCATTTGATGCCGTTACGACAAGAATTCCTCCAATACTGAGCAATAAAACCTCTAACCAAACAATAGTCTCAGCTCCTAACAAATACCCTGCTATCGCAGAAAAAACAACGCTGAATGAAAGACGGATTTTACCAAGTAGTAAGTAATCGGCTATTTTTTCTTTTACAGAAAACTGAGTATTCTCTAATGCTATTTGTCCTTTCAATGCTCTAAAAATGAGGCCGCAAAAGTAAGCTTAGAACAAATGCCGTCAAAGGGAATTTTAACTGGAATTGAGTGGATATTATTTTAATGAAAATTGAACAGGAACTTGATAAGACATTTTAACATTTTCACCATTTTTTTTCGCGGGTGTCATAATTGGCAAACTCCAAACAACACGCATAGCTTCACTATTTAGCTCATCGTATCGCCCTCTTAATATCTCTACACCGGTAACCTTGCCATCAAAATTAATTTCGAAGCCCACGATAACCACCTCTTCTAGTTTTTTCTTTTTAGCAGCTTTTGGGTAATTCGTATTGTCAGAAATATACTTTGCCACCGCCACTTGAAAACAATCAAACTTATCGCTCTCCGTTCCTTTCAACTCGCACCCTGGATAAATCGGCTTAGAATCAACTGATTTAACATCGTAAGTATTTAAATCTTTTAAAACACTAGGAGCCTCCTTGATCTCCAAGCTTGCCAATAAGAGCTTAATTTCCTCCTCTGGCTGTTCAGCCAAATTTAACACATGAGTTTGATAACCAGACCTTGAAAACTCAACCAAACAAGGATAACCAAGACTAATAAATAAATCAAAATCTCCATCTGCATTTGTTTTAGTAGAAGCTGACTTTCCAATAAGCTTAATTTGAACATCAGCAATTGGTGTATTGTCAGACTTATCTAAAACTCTTCCTTTAAGCGCTTGACCATCTAAGTTCGTGAAAAACGCAAGAAATAAAATAACAATGGAGGATCTCATAAAACTTATCAGGTTATTTTAATATTCTAAATTAGAGTAATTTGATACAAATTTCACCTGTTAATTCTGCTTTCTAACGATAAACCAAGGATTCAACAAATCTTCTTTATTGTAAACCAATGATGAATTATCATCACTGCGCACCATCTCAAAACCTGCGTTCATGGCTATAGCTTGACCGGCAGCTGTATCCCATTCCATTGTTGGTGCAAACCTTGGGTAAACGTCCGCTGAGCCTTCTGCAACCATACATATTTTTAAAGAACTCCCTTTGCTTAAAACTTCTAAATCTTGATGCTTCTCTTTTAATTGAGAAACAAATTCTTCAGTTTCTTTCGACATATGTGAACGACTTCCAACAATTGTAAACGAGCGGTCTTCGTCCTCAACTGGTAGTTTTTCTCCAGCCTCCATCAAAACATTTATATCTTCTGGAACAGATGTGGTAGAGCCCACTCTTTCTACTTTAAACGAACCGATTTCTTTATTTGAGAAATACAATTCCTTTTTTACTGGAACATATATAACGCCTAAAACAGGAACTCCATTTTCTACTAATGCAACGTTTACTGTGAACTCGCCATTTCTTTTGATAAACTCTTTAGTTCCATCCAGTGGATCTACAATCCACAATTTACTCCAAGCTTTTCTTTCGTCAAAATTCATTTCCCTTCCCTCCTCACTCAACACAGAAATACCTGTAGATTCTAAGAAAGACATAATTGCATTATGCGCAAGTTGATCTGCTTTGGTTAAAGGTGAATCGTCAGACTTGAGTTGAACTTCAAAGTCATCCTGATTGTATACTTCTAGGATTTCTTTACCTCCTGCCAACGAGGCCTTTATCGCAATTAGTGTTAAATTATCCATTAAAAAATGTGTATTAAAAAACCCCGCCAGAGCGGGGGTTGAGTTTTATTGCAATTTGAAATTAATCGGCACCGTGTAAGACATCCGCACAGGTTTACCTCTTTGTTTAGCAGGCTTCATCTTTGGCAATAACTTTATAAGGCGAGTCGCCTCAGAGTTAAGGTCATCGTACTGGCCTCTTTCAACTTTAACATTCGTAATCTTTCCGTTTTTCTCAATAACGAAACTCACCCAAACTTTATCAGAAAGTTGCATTTGCTTAGCCATTTCTGGGTACACAAAGTTCTTCTGAACTGTTTTCATGATGCTCCTATTAAAGCATTTAAATCTTGCCGCTTCGTCTGGCTCATTCTCACAACCTGGAAAAACAGGTTTATTCTCAACCACAGCAAAACTTAAAATTTCATCACTTTCTTCCTCTACTTCTTCAACGATCTCAATCTCTTCAGACTCGTCAGTTTCAGTGCTCTCAAATTCTATCTCTTCTATTTCGATATCATCTTCAACAATCTGAATTACTTCTGGCGGCTTCGGTGGTGGAGGTGGAGGAGGCGCAGGATCACGATTTGTAATCGGAACTACATCCTCATCTTCAATACCAGTCATCTGACCTAAGTCCATAAGCTGACCTTCATATTGTTTCAACTCAATCATTACGATTGTGAACGTGAGTGTAAGCACCAGACCTAAAAGGAAATGCATTCCTTTTTTGTTTTCCAAATTGGCTTTAAACGTTTTTCTATCTTTCATTTCTGCCTAAAATTTTGAGCGGTTAAATATATAATATTTTTTGAGCGTACAGAGTTAATTTCTTATTACTACAGGTAAAATATAGGAGGTCTTCACATACTTGCCTTTGTACATTCCAGGCGTAAATTGTGGAAGCGTTTTTATGATTTTTTCCATTTGGATTTTATCCGACTCTTCTCCCCTTGCGATCTTCACATCACTCACATTTCCCTCTTGGTCAATCTCAAATTTAACTGTCATTTTTTCACGCATTCCCCATCCATTAAAGTTGGATTTAAAATTGTCTCTCACATACATCCCTAGCTTTTGCTGAAAGCACTCGAACTTCTCTTCATCAGAACCTAAGGTCTCACAACCATTGTAAATAGGCTTTCTATCTAATGCGTCAAAAAACACTTCTTCTACTGCCACTTCATGTGTACTCTTAACCTCTTCTAATGGCTCTTCACATTGATCATCCACCAAAGCCCAATCGTCAACCACAATAAAAGGATCGTTATTCGCTCTTTTTATAATTTTATTAATTTCCTTTTGCCTCTTAGGAATAGGCTCTTTAGGATAAGGTGTAATTGGAATCACCAAGCCATCATCAACAAAAACTGTTTGATTCTTTTCAGGAAAATTAAAAGACTCTTCCATTTTGAAAGACAATGCAGAATGCGCAGCACCTAGTGCAATTACGAGTCCGAAAAGAAAAAAAGATTTTCTCATCTGCTCAGTTTTCCGAATAAATTTTGAATTTTTCATTTGCAATTCATTTTTAAATGTTTTGAAGTTGCAATTGAAAATCCAAAAACCTTGCCATTAGTTTTTTACGAGAGTGCGCCAGAGAAAAACAGCAATGACACCGCCTAGCATATTTGCTATAACATCCTCTAATTCGCCCACCCTATTTGGGATATATAATTCTTGTATAGGCTCGAGTATACCTCCCATAACCAAAATAATAAGTAAGGTAAATGTAAAAATGCTTGTGCCTACTTTTGAAAGTGTAAACTGGCTAGCGCCACAAATAATTAAAAGAGCCAAGAGAAAATAAATGGCCATGTGAATAAAGGAACCTTGGATACTTTTTAAAAGGTCTGGAACTTCCCCGCCAGGCATTAGCGAGAAATAAAAAATTAAAATACCCCAGACAATGGCTGGGGTATAGTATAAATATGTTGATTTTATTTTAGCCAATTAGCTCTTTGTAATCATCCGAGCTCATCAAAGCATCAAAATCGGCAGCATTACGAAACTTAACTTTAACAATCCATCCTGCACCGTAAGGATCTGAATTTACCAACTCAGATTCATCAGTAATACCTTCGTTAAATTCGATGACTTCTCCAGCTAATGGCATAAATAAATCAGATACAGTCTTTACAGCTTCAATGGAACCAAAAGTTTCTTCTTGATCTAGATCTTCGTCCAATGTGTCAACATCAACAAAAACTATATCGCCTAGTTCTCCTTGGGCATACTCTGTAATTCCTATTACGGCTACATCGCCTTCTAATCTAACCCACTCGTGGTCTTTGGTGTATTTTAAATCAGCTGGTACGTTCATATTAAAATGTGTTTTGGACAAATGTAAATTAAATACGCATTTATGGCGCAAGGTTTAATCTAAAACTCAAACCTGTGTAGATATTGTTGGTTGGGAAAGCATTTGAAGTTTTAAAAGTGGAAATAACCTGATCATAAAAAACACGTGCACTTACCCTTCTGCTTAATTGATAATCAGCAGACATCTTAATTGTAATAATTCTTTGACCTGCCGTAACCTGAGTAATTTCTTCAAGAACTCTTCGCATTACAGTTTGGTTATCTCTAATGGAGACATCGCCTTTGAGTTCGAGGTTGCTCACAACTGCTTTTTTACTTGCACCTTGTCTTATCAAACTGAACTTAACATCTTTAATAATATAACCAGCTCCGATTACAATTTCACTTCCCCTTGTATCCGTGATAATATTATTGGCTAGGCTCATCGCCACCATCCGGTTTTTGTTTATCTCTACTTTAAAGCTTGTATTGTTCTTCATTCTCATATTAAAACCAACAAGTGGAGAGAAATTCTCAGACATGCTCACTTGACCAATTTGGAATTCTGGTAAGAAGTCACCGTTGTCATTAATCCAATTCTCTGGTGCAAGGGGTTCATCTTGTTGTACTTGCTGCAATACTAAGTTAGATTGGAACGTGCTCATAGTGTACAACGACTTGTAGCTATGAGAAACAGTAAATGAATTGAATTTTTTTCTGAACATATCAAGTTTCATTAACCCGCTGTAGTTCAATCTCCAATTCGGCATTGGGAATGTAGGTCTCGCATCCAGCCTTACTTTCTCAACATCATAACCTCCATAAGCGGCTAAAAATGCTGGAATCATAACATCTTGCGATATGTAGCTAAATCCAAGATAACCTCGGTTAATTTCAGCGGTATCTAAATACTCTTTTGAATACCAACCATTGATGTTATCCTCACTGCCCAAATAGTTGTCGGCTAATCTGCTTGAGATGACATCTCTATTTTCTCTAAACCTATTGTACACATCAGAATCATAATCTGGAGCTTTATTTTTTTCGAACGCTGAGCCAAACGACCAGAAAGAAATACTGTAATTTCCCTGAACCATAGGGTTGTAATGCTTATAACCATTGGTATAATCACCTTCATTCCAGAACGGATCGCTTGGATCATAGTTTTCGTCCTGACGGTAAATAGAAGATCTATTTACTCCGTAAACTTTAGTAGCGGTAACATCTATTCTAAAATCCCTAAAAGGCTCTATCGTTGCTCTTAGGTTTAAATTTTCCGTTCTAGTTTTCATGAAACGATTCGGCTGATTCGGGTTTGGAGTTAACCAGCCGTTCTGAGCTGCTTTCGTAGACACATCATTTTGACCACCTAATACAAAACCCCAACCAGGCGCATTGTTATTTTGTGGATTAACACCCATCACTAGCGGGTCAATAATAAAACCAGGCATCGCTGTTCCTTCATCTGTTGTATACGAAACAGACAAGCTTCGAACCATCATTAGAAACCTAACAGACGCATCTATTACTTTTTGACCAGCCTCATTCTTTTTCTTTTCCTCTTCTTCATCGTCTTCGTTG
>Ga0102907_1000238_pt1 | contig 16850 bp, 17 predicted proteins | sample Colrivmet1556B02_FD_79136 | JGI IMG/M metagenome (GOLD analysis project Ga0102907, IMG submission 79136) | Estuarine microbial communities from the Columbia River estuary - metaG 1556B-02 | ecosystem: Environmental > Aquatic > Marine > Intertidal zone > Estuary | place: USA: Columbia River...
TGTAATGTAACGGTTAACTTGGGTGGAAGAGCGGTCTCGAACCGCCGACCTCCTGAACCACAATCAGGCGCTCTAACCAACTGAGCTACAACCACCATTTAGGTGGCAAAAATAGACTTTTTGAAAATTATATTAAAGGATTTTTAAAAAAATTATAATAGATCAAAAATATTATCAATAGCTATATTTTTTCTTGACTGAAATGCCTCTGCATATTCCTTATCAATCAACCTTCCATAATTTTTTGCCCTGTATTTAATACTCTCTATAAAATTATCAGAATTAATTTTAGTAGACTTAGTAGATGAATCTTTAAGTACTTGGCTTTTAAATGCTAGAATAGCATCTTTTTTTATTTCAATAAAGTCAGATATATCTACTATTAAATCAGGATCAAAATCATTCCACTGTTGATAATTTAAATTTATTCTAGGCCTCCAGGGTGACTGATTTTCACCTTCATAAGCAGTATCCAACTTAGTTAAACCACTTAAAAAAGCTGATTCATAAATTAAATCGGAAGCTTTACCATGATCAGAATGACGGTCAAATTGAGTAGGTGATAATATTATATCAGGTTGATAGTGTCTAATGATTTTAACAACTTCAATTTGATTCTCCTTATTATTAAAGATAAAACCATCTTCAAAGTCTAGATTTAATCGAAATTTTGAGCCTAATATTGATGAAGCTTCAGACGCTTCATTATCTCTTAGCTCAACAGAACCATTTGTGCCAAGCTCTCCTCTGGTTAGATCTATAATTCCAACTGTTTTACCCATAGATGTTGACTTAGCTATTGTACCACCACAACCCATTTCTACATCATCCGGATGGGCACCAAATGCTAATATGTCAACTTTCATTTTATTGATAATTTTATTGCTTGGTCAAGATCTTCATAAAGATCTTCATAAGATTCAATACCAACAGATAATCTAATAAGCTTATCACCTATTCCCTGTATATCTCTTTCTTCCTGGGTCATTAACCCATGAGATGTTTTCATTGGAAAGTTTACTGTCGTTTCAACTCCTGCAAGACTCATTCCAGGTTTAATTATTTTTAATGATTTAAGAAAATCATACACATCAACATTTTTGTTTAAATCAAAAGACATCATTGCACCAAAGTCATTCATTTGAGATTTAGCAAGCTCATGTGAAGGATGTGATTCTAGTCCTGGATAATAAACTCGTGAAATATTAGTGTTTTCATCTAACATTTTAGCAAGAATTTTTGCATTATTAGTCTGTTCTTTCACTCTAATAAGTAAAGTTTTCATACTTCTTTCTAATAACCAGACTGTATAATCGCTTAAATTTCCACCAAAGTTTTTAGCAGAATTAAGTATTTTTTCGATTCTTAGTTCTGAACTAATTACAGCCCCTGCTGAGATATCACTATGTCCTCCAAGGTATTTTGTAGCACTATGAATAACAATGTCTATTCCATGATCAATTGGATTTTGATTGACTGGACTAGCAAAAGTATTATCAATCATAGTCCAAATTCCCTTTTCTTTAGCAATTGATGAAACTGATTTTAAATCAACAATTTTTAAAAGAGGATTACTTGGAGTTTCTACATAAATCCCAACAGTGTTATCTTTAATATCATCAGAAAAACTTTTAGGATCAAGACTATTAGTAAACGAATATTCTATACCAAACTTATCAAATTCAGTCTGTATAAAATTTCTTGTACCTCCATACAAATCATCTTGAAAAATAATGTGATCACCACTCTTTACGTTTGCCATTATAGATGTGCTAATGGCAGCCATGCCTGATGTAAAAATCAATGCCTTTTCACCGTTTTCAAGTGAAGCAATTTTTTTTGATAAAAACTCTTGATTAGGAGTGTTAAAATATCTAGGGTAAGGCTTAGTTTCAGAATCACCTCCAAACCATGGGTAGGTAGTAGACATAAACAGAGGAGAGACTATTCCCTGATACATAGTGTCCTTTATTTCACCTTCATGAACACATCTGGTTGAAAATTTATTTTTAGTCACCATTTGTAATCCAAGATACAATTTCTTCGGAATCTGGTCTAGTCTTGGGAGCAATAATTTTTTCAATTTTACCTGCTTTATTTATAAGGTATTTTTGAAAATTCCAAGTGACCTTTGAATCCTTAAATTCATTCTTAGATTTTTCAGTTAGAAACTGATATATAGGATGTTTTTTTGAACCTTTAACCTTTATTTTACTCATCATAGGGAATGTAACTCCATAATTTTGCTCACAGAAGTCCATTATTTGATCATTTGATCCTGGTTCTTGCCAAAGAAAGTCGTTAGAGGGAAATCCAATTATCACAAAATTAAGGTCTTTGTATTGAGAATAAAGTTTTTGTAATGACTCATACTGATAAGTTAGACCACATTTAGATGCTGTGTTAACTATCATTACTTTCTTTCCTTTAAGCTCTGAAAAATCAAAAATATTACCAGATATATCGGCAACTTTAAACTGATGTATAGAGTTGTCAGTAGAAACTTGAGAACTAATTGTTAGACTCATAATTAATAAAATTGAAGTTAGAAGTTTTTTAAACATATTTCACAAATATAACTTTATATAAAAAAGTGCGTTCATAAAGAATTGTTAAATAGAATGAACTATTCCTATAAGTTGATCAAACTTTGTCGATGCACCACCTACCAATACACCATCAACATTATCAGAAGACAATATCTCCTTAGAATTTGATGGATTAACACTTCCACCGTACAATATCGGTATATTTTGAAGCGAATATTTAGATAGGGTGCCTTTAACTTTTGTGTGTATTTCTACAATATGATCAATAGATGCAGTTTTTCCAGTACCTATTGCCCAAGTAGGTTCATATGCTAGAGTTAGCTTTATATTATCAATATCCTGGATGGTATTCTTTATTAGCTCAAAAGGAACTTGCTCATAACTATCAAAACAAAAAATAACATCTAGTTCAGATTTTAAGATAATCTCTAGTTTCTTATTAATTTGATCATCAGACTCATTGAATTTTGATCTTCTCTCTGAATGACCTAGAATAGTCTTAGTAATACCTATTTCTTTTAATTGATCAAGACATACCCCCCCTGTATAAGACCCAAGGTTTTCAAGGTCAAAGTTTTGACTAATTACACTTATATCTGATTCTTCTAAAATCTCTCTAATATTATCAATATATAAGCTAGTTGGAGCAACTTCAATATTTAAATTATCTTTTTTTGAAATTGATTTAATTTTTTCAGCCAATGCTATTGAGTCTTCTTTGTTTAAACTCATTTTCCAATTACCTACAATGTGTAAATTTTTCATATTATTCTTTTAATAAAATTTGAGCAAATACAGAATAATTTAAAATATCTTGAAAATTAGCATCAACTCCTTCACTTACATTTGTCTTTCCATTATTTTTTAAAATACTCTTAATTCTATAAATTTTTTGAATTATTAAATCTGTTAAACTAATTACCTCCATTTCTCTCCAAGCTTCACCATAATCATGATTCTTAGCTAACATTAATTCAAAAGTTTCATTAATGTTCTTATCATAAAGATCAATGATTTGACTAGAATCAAGATCTGGTTCATCAACCACTCCTTTTTCCAACTGAATTAGACCCATAACAGAATAATTAATAATACCATAAAATTCAGCTGTTTGACCTTCAGCAATTTTATTATTTATATTGTTTTGTAAATTTCTAATCCTCTGAGCTTTAATGTTAATTTGATCAACTAGGGAAATAATCCTTAGTACCCTCCAAGAAGAACCATAATCTGAGTTCTTATCAACAAAAATTTTTCTTGATTTATTTATTATTTGATGATATTGTGACTTTGTATCTTCCATATAAGATTTTAGCATAAATTTGGAAAAGAAGACTAAAAGTATGACTTTAAATTGTAATGGAAAAATATTAGATTTCTCTACTAAAAAAATTATGGGAATTGTTAATATTTCTAAAGATTCATTTTTTGATGGTGGTGAATATGATAATATTGAAAAAGTAAATTCCCAAGTTTCAAAACTTATTTCGAATGGTGCGGATATAATTGATTTAGGCGCTGCAAGTTCAAAACCAGGATCTAAATTGATAGGACCAAAAGAAGAATTTGATTTGATTTACAATCATATAAATGAACTAGCTTCAAATTTTAGTGAAGTATTGTTCTCGATTGACACATACAACTCATCTGTAGCAGATTTTGCTTTATCTAAGGGGTTTTCGTTAGTAAATGATATTAGTTCTGGTAAATATGATAAGGATATGTTTAAAGTAGTCAAAAAACATAAAGCTGGATACATAATGATGCATATGAAGGGAGATCCAATTAACATGCAAGTAAATACTAATTATGATAACCTGATTGAATCAATAATTTCATTTTTTAAACTAAAAATTGAAGAACTTGAAAAAATAGAATTTACTAATATAATTATTGATCCGGGATTTGGATTTGGAAAGAGTATTGATGATAATTATGAGATTTTAAAAAATTTAAAACTTTTTAAATCACTTGGCAAGCCAATTATGGTTGGATTATCTAGAAAATCTATGATCTATAAAGTTTTAAATAGCTCACCTCAAGATGCTCTTAACGGCACATCAATTCTCAATACATTAGCACTAGAAAAAGGTGCAAATATTATAAGAGTTCATGATGTGAAAGAAGCGATGGAATGTAAAAAACTTTTAGAAAAACTAGACTAATTCATTTTCAACAAATTGCTCTTCATATAATTTTTTAAACTTTCCATTTGGAATATTTAATAATTCTCTATGGTTTCCATACTCTAATATTCTACCGTTTTCCATGTAAATAATTTTATCGGCAGATTCAACTGTAGAAAGTCTATGAGCAATAATAATTGATGTTTTACCCATTGTTATTTTCTTTGTTGCATTTTTAATTAAATCCTCTGAATATGAATCAATTGAAGATGTAGCTTCATCTAATATTAAAATATCAGGATTATTAACTAAAACTCTTAAAAAAGCAATTAATTGTTTTTGACCAGAAGAAAGGGTACTACCTCTCTCACTAACATTAAAGTCATAACCACCTGGGAGAGATAGTATAAAATCATGAATTTCAAGATCTTTGGCGGCTCTCTCAACATCTTTAATTGATATCTCATTATTAAATAAAGTAATGTTATTAAATATAGTGTCCGCAAATAAGAAAACATCCTGAAGTATAACACCTATTTTCTTTCTAATATTTTCAAGTTTAAATTCATTAATATCCCTCCCATCAATAAGAATACTTCCTGAATCAATCTCATAAAACTTAGTTATTAAATTAGTAATAGTAGTCTTCCCACTACCTGTAGGACCAACAATTGCAGTAGTTTCACCAGGGTAAATTTTAAAAGAAATATCATTTATGACTAATTGATTTTCTATATAGGAGAATTTAACATTTTTAAATTCAATTAATCCATTGAATGAGGATTGTTCAATTATACCATTATCGTTTATTTCTGAGTCATCCTCAAGTATTTTAAATATTCTTTCTGATGAAACCATACCCATCTGTAAGGTGTTAAATCTATCAGCAATTTGCCTAAGAGGTCTAAACAAAAGACCAGACATCGAAATAAATAGAAATAATGTACCTAAAGATATATTTTCTCCATTTAGATTATTAAAACCACCCCACCAGACTAATAGACCTATACAAATAGAAGTAGATATTTCAGCAATTGGAAAGAAAATTGAATTTATCCAAACAGTTCTTAGCCAAGCATCTCTATGTTTAGTATTTATATCATTGAAATTTTTAATTTCAAGTTGTTCTCTGTTAAAAATTTGAACAATTTTAACTCCACTTATTCTTTCTTGAACAAAAGAATTTAAGTTTGCAACTTCCCTCCTAACTCTTTCAAAAGCAACTTTCATGGATTTTTGAAAAACTCTTGTTGCATATATAAGAATTGGAAAAATTGAGATTACCACAAGTGTAAGTTCAAGATTTATAATTGTCATAACAGTTAAGACCGTTACCATTTTTAAAATATCTGCAATTATCATAAATAATCCTTGAGAAAAAATACTAGCAATTGTTTCAATATCATTAACTGTTCTTGTAACTAATCTTCCAACAGCATTTTTATCAAAAAAAGACATTTTAAATTTTAATATTTTTTCAAATACTTTTACTCTTAAGTTTTTAATTACCTTCTGTCCAAGCCAGTTTGCATAATATGTAAACAAATACATGAAAACGACTTCTAGAAAAAGCACAATAATCATTATTAAGATTATTGATTGCATTCCATCATAGTTTTTTAAAAGAAGATAATCGTCAACAACTACTTTAAGCAAATAAGGAGTAAGAGTGGATAGAAGAGAAATTAAGATAGCTGAAGTCATAACTCCATAAAAAGTAATATTATATGGTTTCACGAATACTAAGAGCTTAGTAAACATTTTTGCATCAAAAATTTTACCTTTTACTTTCTCCAAATTTTTATAAATTTTTCATTATAAGTAACATTAGTCAAGAATAGTCCCGATGCAGGAACAGAAAAACCTGCTTCACTCCTATCTCTAGAATCTAATATTTTTTGAAAATCCATATCAGAAATTTTTAATCTTCCTATCTCTAGCATTGTTCCTACTATTGATCTAACCATATTTCTCAGAAACCTATTAGCTGTAATGTTAAATCTAAAACCATTTTCCATAATATCCCATTTAGCAACGGAAATATCACAATTATAAGTCTTAACATCTGTATTAGATTTTGAAAAACATTTGAAGTCAAGATGATTTATTAACCTAAAACAGCTTTTATTCATTTTTTCAATATCAAGTTCATCTTTAAGATAATATGCAAACTTATAATTAAATGGATTTTTTTTTGAATTAATAAAATATTCATATGTTCTAGAAGTAGCGTCAAACCGAGCATGAGATTCGTCAGATACTAAAGATAAGGATTCTAAACTTATATCCTTAGGCAACATCATGTTCAATGATTTACAGAATTTTTTTTGTTCAAATTCTGTTTCAATATCAAAATGCGCAAACATTTGTCTAGCATGTACTCCTGTATCAGTTCGACCTGCTAAAGTTAAATTAGACTTAATACCAAAATATTTATACATATTGGTTTCTATTGACTCTTGAATAGTCTTTGAATTAGGCTGTTTTTGCAGTCCATGATAATTTGTTCCATCATATGAAAACTCAATGAAATACCTTGACATAACTAGTTAAATTAGATATTTGTTGAAATTAAAAATAAATTCGTAAATTTGATATAATATTTCTTCCAAGAAGTACTTTTCTATTAACATTTCAAATCAAAACTTTCTATACACATGTACGATATTAAAATGCTTAAAGCTAAAAAAATAGCTGAGCTTATTGAAATTGCTGAACAAATTGGGTTAAAAGATCTAAAAGGTCAGAAAAAACAAGATATAATTGACACTATAATTGGTAAGGCAGGAGATAAAAAATCAACAGAGATTAAATCTGATCCACAGAAAAAACAAACAGAGGTTAAATCTGATCCACAGAAAAAACAAACAGAGGTTAAATCTGATCCACAGAAAAAACAAACAGAGGTTAAATCTGATCATGATAACACTAACAAACCTTTCAGAGTTGATAGAAAGCTGAGAAATAGTGGAAATAAAAATCATCATAACAAGAATTTTACTAATAGAAAAGATGATAATTTTAATAAAGATACCAGGAGAAAATACAAAGAACCAGACTTTGAATTCGATGGGATAATTGAATCAGAAGGTGTTCTTGAAATAATGCAAGACGGTTATGGATTTCTTAGATCATCAGATTATCATTATCTGTCATCACCTGATGATATATATGTATCAATGTCTCAAATTAAACTTTTTGGTCTAAAAACAGGTGATACAGTTCATGGTACTGTAAGACCTCCAAAAGATGGTGAGAAATATTTCCCTCTTATTAAGGTAAATAAGATTAACGGGTTAAACCCTGAAGTAGTAAGAGATAGGGTTTCTTTTGAACATTTGACTCCGCTTTTTCCTGAGGAAAAGTTTAATATCTCATCAAAAGAAAGCACAATTTCAACAAGGATAATTGATCTTTTTTCTCCAATAGGAAAAGGACAAAGAGGTATGATTGTCTCCCAACCTAAAACTGGAAAGACTATGTTACTTAAAGATGTAGCCAATGCTATAGCTGCAAATCATCCAGAAGTATTTCAAATAATTTTATTGATAGATGAAAGACCTGAAGAGGTAACAGACATGCAGAGAAATGTTAAAGGGGAAGTTGTAGCATCTACATTTGATGAGCCAGCAGACAGACATGTAAAAGTTGCCAATATTGTTTTAGAGAAAGCTAAAAGATTAGTAGAATGTGGTCATGATGTAGTTATACTTCTAGATTCAATCACAAGGTTAGCTAGAGCATACAATACTGTTCAACCAGCATCTGGTAAAATTTTAAGTGGTGGTGTTGATGCTAATGCACTTCACAAACCTAAACGATTCTTTGGAGCTGCAAGGAATATTGAAAATGGTGGTTCATTATCAATTATATCTACTGCTCTTACTGATACAGGATCAAAAATGGATGAAGTTATTTTTGAAGAATTTAAAGGTACTGGAAACATGGAACTTCAATTGGATAGAAGAATTTCAAATAGAAGAATATTCCCGGCAATTGATTTAGTTTCTTCAAGTACAAGAAGAGATGATTTACTGTTAGATGAAAATACTATTCAGAGAATGTGGATAATGAGAAAATATCTAGCAGATATGAATCCTGTAGAAGCAATGGAATTTATCAATGATAGATTTAGAAAAACTAAAAGTAATGAAGAGTTCTTAATATCAATGAACTCCTAATTATTTAAGCTTACTAAGTTTTGACTTAAGATTAGATGCTTTATTTTTATGAATAACGTTTTTCTTAGCTAACTTATCTATCAATGAAACTACACCAGGGAAAAGTTTACTTGCCTCTTTCTTAGTTTTAGCTTCTTTTAATTTTTTGATAGCATTCCTAGTAGTCTTATGCTGAAGTTTATTCAAAGACTTCTTTGATTCGTTAGAACGTATTCTTTTTAAAGCAGATTTATGATTTGCCATAATTTTTTATTTAGTAGCCCGTAGGGGAATCGAACCCCTCTTTCCAGGATGAAAACCTGAGGTCCTAACCGATAGACGAACGGGCCATCAGGGTGCAAATTTAATTTAAATTTTAATATTTCAATAAGATTTTGAAAATATTACTTTATAACGTGCTGGCTTACCAGAATAAATACATGTAACACCTTTATAATCAAGGTCTTCAGGGATACATCTAATTGTAGCTTTTGTTTCACTTTTAATGGCTTCCTCAGTCTCATTAGTTCCATCCCACCCTGCTATAACAAAACCACTTTGATTTGATATTAATTCTTTAAACTCATCATATGTATTTACTTCGTAGGTATTTTCCTTCAATCTTTTCTTTGATTCAGCAATCATTTCAGATTGGACAGAGGAGATTGAAGAATTTACTAGATCTAATATACCTTCAAAGTCAGTGGATATTTTTTTGAGATTATGGCGATAAAAAACTTCAAATTGATTGTTATCAATTTCTTTCTCACCTACAACTATTCTCATTGGTATTCCTTTTACCTCAGAGTCATTTAACTTAAAACCAAGATTAATGTTTTCCCTATCATCAATTTTAACTCTAACTCCTAATTTTTTAAATGAATCGAATAGTTCATTTGTTTTGTCTAGTATTTTCTTTGGGTCATCTTTAGACTTAATTAAAGGAATAATGATAATCTGAATAGGAGCAAGTAAAGGTGGAAGGACAAGACCAATATCATCACTATGAGACATAATTAATGCACCCATAAGTCTAGTTGAAACTCCCCAAGAAGTTGCCCAAACATATTCTAGTTTACCTGTTTTATCTGCATACTTAACATCGAATGCTTTTGCAAAATTTTGACCAAGAAAATGTGATGTACCAGCTTGTAAGGCCTTTCCATCTTGCATTAATGCTTCAATACATAATGTTTCTTCAGCACCTGCAAATCTTTCCGATTCAGATTTATATCCTTTAACAACGGGCATTGCCATAAATTTTTCAGCAAACTTAGAATATATATCGTTGATCAACTTAGTTTCCTCAAGAGCCTCTTCTTTAGTTGCATGAGCAGTATGACCTTCTTGCCAAAGAAACTCAGATGTTCTTAAAAATAATCTTGTTCTCATTTCCCATCTAACTACATTTGCCCATTGATTGATAAGAATTGGAAGATCCCGATAAGATTGAATCCATTTTTTATAGGTTTTCCATATTATTGCTTCACTAGTTGGTCTAACTATTAACTCTTCCTCAAGCTTTGAATCTGGGTCGACAATTAATTTACCCTTTGAATCTGGGTCATTTTTCAATCTGTAATGTGTGACTACAGCACACTCTTTAGCAAAACCTTCTGCATTTTTTTCTTCTGCTTCAAACAAAGACTTAGGAATAAATAATGGAAAATAAGCATTTTCATGACCTGTCTCTTTGAACATTTTATCTAGCTGAGACTTCATTAATTCCCAAATTGAAAAACCATAAGGTTTAATAACCATACAACCTCTTACATCAGAAGATTCGGCTAAGCCAGCTTCTGAAACAATATCATTGTACCACTTTGAGTAATCTTCGTTTCTAGGAGTAATTTTTTTTCCCATTAAATTAATCTTGTTTAGACTTTTTATAAATAAATGGCACAATTATTGCAATTATATTAAGTAGTAGTTAAGGTGACAAATGTCATTTTAATTATGTAATAAAAGTAATAATTTAGATTTAAAAAATTATTCATAACTTTATATTTAATGAAAAAAATTGCAAATTTATTTAAAGTATTCATTTTCTCAGCCCTTTTTATAAGCTGTTCATCCTATCAATTAACCTCATATTATGATGATAGTGATGGGATTTACTCTTCAAACGAAAGAGGCCTTGATTATAAAGTTGTTTTTCAAGATTTTGCAGATGAATCTCTTAATTCATCCAATGTAACTGAGTCAGGTAATTTACCCTGGGGAGCTAATCCTGATTCACAAGAAATTGTAAATAATTTCTTTCCAAGCTTTGGTAGATTTTATTTAGACCCTTTTTATCATAATATGACATTTAATCCATTCTTCTCAAATAATGGATCATTCCTAAATTATGGTTATAGATCACCTTTTTTCTACAATAGTTTTGCATATAATTTAGGCTATCCTTTTTATGGACCTATGAACTTTTATTTTTCACCTTATGCAACTTCATTAGGACAATATTACTGGTACATGATGCGATATTCAAGAAATTACCCCTGGTACTCTGGAAGCATGTATGATAGTGTAGCTTATGATCAAAACAGAAGAGAACCATCAAGAGTAGACTTTAGTAATTCTGCTTCAAGAAGAGGTGAAAAAAACTCAACTAGTAACAGTTCTCGAAAAAATGATAGACAGGGAATTAGTGTTTCTGGTCTATATTCAAGAATGAGCGCTTATGGAGGGATCTATATCGATAGAACAGGAGATCAAGATTTTGATGGAATTGACAATGATCTGATTGGAGTTTATACAAGAGGAAGCTCTAACACAAGAAATATTAATAGATCTAGTTCTATTCCTAACTTAAGTTCTATAAAAAGTGATTACGTAAGAGAATCATACAGACAAGTTAGATCTGTTAATCCAAGTCAAAGAGGAAACTCATTTAATTATTCATCCGCTAGATCAAGGTCTAATTCCTATTCACCTAATCAATCTCAGTTTAATAATTCATCTGTTAGATCAAGATCTAATCCTGTTTCTACTAGTTCATCTAGAGGATCTCAAGTTGGAAATTCTACAAGATCAAGTGGAAGTGTAGGTGGTGGGGGCTCTAAAGGTGGTGCATCCGGATCAAGAGGTGGTGGAAAGATAAATTAAATGTCCAGAAAAAAGTTTTTATTATACATCTTCATAATTGCTTCTTCATTTTCATTTTCTCAAACATATGAGGACGTACTAAGATATAATTCATTTAGTCATGAAGGTACATCAAGATTTAATTCAATGGGTGGAGCATTTGGTGCTTTAGGTGGAGATGTTTCCGCAATTTCAATAAATCCTGCTAGCTCATCTGTTTTTCTTGATTCAGAGATAGCAATATCATTGAACTATAAAAATCAAAAAATTAATAATATTCTAAACAGTTCTAAATCTAAATCTAAAAATGATTTGTTTTCATTTGGAGGGCTTGGAGCGGTACTTGTATATGAGAATAAAAAGTCAAAGTTATCAGTTGGATACAATCTAAATATCCTAGGTGACTTCAATAGCTCCTTTAGATTGTCTGGAAATAACAATAACGGAATAGATAGTTATTTTTTATATTATGCTGATGGTATACCTTCTGAAGATTTATTAATTTATGAAGATGAAACAACACAAAGTGTATATAAATATTTAGGAAATAATTATGGCTTTGCTGATCAACAAGCTTTTCTTGGATATCAAAGCTATGTTATTAATCAAGCTGGAGAAGATTCAAATAATTATATCTCTAATTCAAGCTACAATAACTTAAACCAAAATCTGGAAGTTACAAGAATAGGTAATCACCTTAAACATAGTGTTAATCTTGGAACTTCTTTTAACAAGAATCTATTTGCAGGAGTAAACATCAATTATCATGAGACAAATTTTGAAGAAACAAAAACATTTCAAGAGAATGGTTATGAAGATGATTCTAAAGTCGAAAGAGTTCTCCTAAAAGAGAATTTATTAGCTCTAGGAAACGGTATTTCAATCCAAATTGGAACGATTGTAAAGATTAAACAATTAAGACTTGGTATCTCATATACCTCTCCAACTGAGCTTAAAATTGAAGAAGAGAATTCACAGTATATTGAAAGTGATATAAGAGAAAAAGATGGCTTAATAACCTATATAATTGACCCCAACACTATTAATATTTATGATGATTATAAACTCACACTTCCATCTAAATCTTTGTTTAGTCTTGCATATATATTTGGTAAAAAAGGTTTAATAAGTTTTGATTATGAAGTAACTAAATTCAATAATTCAAAGTTTGATGATAACAACAGTAAAGATTCATATCTAAATTCGCTTAATTACTCAATAAAAAACAAGTTTGCAGGTCTATCAGAATCTATTCGTTTAGGAGGTGAATATAGAATTAAAAATTTAAATCTAAGGGGTGGATACTTTTCTTACAAAGGTCCTGACTCTAATATAGACAACAAAATAAATGGTATTTCAGCTGGACTTGGAATAAACTTTGGTTATACAGATTTTGATTTTGGAATAACAAAGTCTAATAACTATAATCAAAACAGAATGTTTACTAGGGGACTAACTAATAATTACTCAATAGAGGATGACACATACTCTTTTTATGCATCATTTAGCATAAAACTTTAACTTCTATTTAACGACATAATAACTATCTTTGTGTAACTCAAATATTATTTATGAAACTTCAAGATATATTAAAAGAAGAAATTGATTCAATTGGAGATGATCACGTTTCATCGAGTATTAACAACCCTTTAAAGAAAGATGCTTTTAGAATTTCTGATTCAGAAAAGATAAAACTTATAGAAGAAAAGGTTTATGAAATACTAGATGTTCTTGGCATGGATCTTACTGATGACAGTCTTAAAGGAACTCCAAAGAGGGTTGCTAAAATGTTTGTAAAGGAAATTTTTGGTGGATTAAATCCAGATAACAGGCCTATTCCTTCAACTTTTAAAAATAAGTTCAAATATGGAGAGATGCTTGTTGAAAAAAATATCACACTTTATTCAACATGTGAACATCATTTACTTCCAATTGTAGGTTTTGCTCATGTTGCTTATATATCAAATGGAACTGTTGTTGGACTATCAAAGATTAACAGAATAGTTGATTATTTCTCTAAAAGACCTCAAGTTCAGGAAAGGCTTAATATTCAAATTGTAAAGGAACTTCAAAAAGCACTTAATACTAATGATGTTGCATGTGTAATAGATGCAAAACATTTATGTGTTAATTCTAGAGGTATTAATGATGTTCATTCAAGTACTGTAACTGCAGAATTTGGAGGAAAATTCAAGGAAGCTCAATACAGAAGAGATTTTTTAGATTTTATTAAACTAGAAACAGACCTTTAATGATCTCTCAAGAGTTACATATATACAATTCTTTAACTAATTCGAAAGAAAAGTTTAAGTCAATTGAAGATAACTCTATAGGTATGTATGTGTGTGGACCAACTGTTTACAGTGATGTCCATCTTGGGAATTGCAGGACATTCATTTCTTTTGATGTCATATATAGATATTTTACTCACCTTGGATACACTGTTAGATATGTCAGAAATATAACTGATGTTGGTCATTTAGAAGAAAATGGGGAAGATAGAATATCAAAGAAAGCAAAACTTGAAAAGCTTGAACCGATGGAGGTAGCTCAAAAATACACAAATGACTTTAGAAACACTTTAAAAACATTTAATGCGCTAGATCCTAGTATAGAACCAATAGCATCAGGTCACATTCATGAACAAATTGCTATTATTAAAGATTTAATAATAAAGGATCTTGCTTATGAATCAAATGGATCAGTGTATTTTGATCTAGTGCAATATGATAAGAACAATAATTACGGAGTATTATCAGGTAGAGACTTAGAAAATCTTAAGTCAAATTCAAGAGCATTAGACAATCAGGAGGATAAAAAAAATGAATTTGATTTTGCATTATGGAAAAAGGCAGAAGAAAAACATCTTATGAAATGGGAATCACCATGGAGTATTGGATTCCCAGGTTGGCATTTAGAATGTACTGCAATGAGCACTAAATATTTAGGTGATCATTTTGATATTCACGGAGGAGGGATGGATTTGAAATTTCCTCATCATGACTGTGAAATTGCTCAAAGTAATGGTCATACAGGTAAAGACCCAGCAAAATATTGGATTCATGCTAATATGCTGACATTGAATAATAAAAAAATGTCAAAATCTACGGGAAATAATATTCTGCCAAATGAACTATTTACCGGTAAAAATGATATTTTTTCCAAAGCATTTGATTCTAATGTCATAAGGTTTTTCTTTCTACAAGCACATTACAGAAATGTTTTAGATATAAGTGATTCGGCTCTTATAGCATCTGAAAAGGGTTATCAAAGACTTCTTGAAATTATAAAGGGGGTTAGAAATATTGAAGTATCTAATGATAACAATGATGAATTGTATGATAAAATTAAAAAATGGGAACATAAATGTTTTAGCTGCCTGAATGATGACTTTAATACACCTATGCTTATAGCTGAGTTATTTAACTCAACTAAGTTCATTAATGATACTGATAAAAAAATTGGTAATCGTGAAAGAGATTATTTTCTCCATTTGATAGATATATTCTTAAATAAAATACTAGGACTTAGTTATAGTGATTCTAGCAAATCAAATAATGATTCAATTCTAGAAGTACTTATGGAAATTAGAACTGAAGCTAGATTGAATAAAAATTATGATCTCTCTGATAAAATCAGAGATAAACTTGCTAATATAGGAGTAAACCTAAATGATAAAGATTAGTAGACTTTTAGCCTTTCCTTTTATTCTTTTAATAAAATTTTACAGACTTTTTATATCACCGTTTCTAGGAAGAAACTGCATCTACTCTCCATCTTGTTCTGCATATGGGATTATTGCTCTTAAGAAACATGGAGTTTTCAAAGGGACATTTTTAACTGTTAGGAGAATACTAAGATGTAATTCATTATTTAAAGGAGGATATGACCCTGTTCCCTAAATTATATTTATATTTAAAAATGATAATTTCTCAAATAAAATGGTCTCCAAGTGAAACACTATTTGAAATAGGTGGCTTTTCTGTATACGTATATAGTTTAATGTTTATCCTTGCATTTCTTCTAGGTTTTAATCTTGTAAAATCATTCTTTATTAAAGAGAATGTAGATCAAAAATATCTTGATCCGATGCTTATTTATATGGTAGTTTCTATTTTTCTTGGAGCAAGATTTGGTGAAGTTTTTTTCTATCAATGGGGATATTATCAAAATCATCTAATAGAAATACTACTACCTATTCAGGAATCTGCAAATTCATCAATATTAGGTTTAATAGATGGATATAAATTCACTGGTTTTAGAGGACTTGCAAGCCATGGAGCTGCAATTGGAGTGATAATCGGATTGTATTTATTTAAAAAGAAATATAATTTTAAAAGTTTTTTATGGATTTTTGATAGATTAACAATTCCAATAGCAATAGGTGGAGCATTTGTAAGAATCGGTAACTTTTTCAATTCAGAGATACTTGGAAAATACACAAATAGTGATTGGGGAATAATTTTTGAAAATAGAGGTGAGACACTTCCAAGACATCCAGCTCAACTTTATGAATCTTTTGCCTATATAATTCTTTTTATAATCCTTTACAGACTATATCAATCAACTAATATTAGAGGTAAAGAAGGTACTTTAACAGGATATTTTTTAGTAGGACTGTGTTCTATAAGATTCGTTATTGAATTTGTTAAAGAAAGTCAAGGTGGAATTGAAACATTTTTACCTGGATTATCAACAGGTCAATGGCTAAGTATTCCATTTATAATAATAGGGATGTTATTTTTATTAAGAAAAAATAAACAAACAGTAGTTTAATTTTTCTTATTGAAGGAATCAAACATTATTGGAGTAGCAATAAACACTGAAGAATAAGTTCCTACTAAAACTCCTATAATTAATGCAAACATAAACCCTCTAATTGATTCACCACCAAAAATAAAGATTGCAACAAGAACTATTAGAGTAGTTAA
>Ga0102907_1000249_pt1 | contig 16504 bp, 16 predicted proteins | sample Colrivmet1556B02_FD_79136 | JGI IMG/M metagenome (GOLD analysis project Ga0102907, IMG submission 79136) | Estuarine microbial communities from the Columbia River estuary - metaG 1556B-02 | ecosystem: Environmental > Aquatic > Marine > Intertidal zone > Estuary | place: USA: Columbia River...
AATGCTGCTGCTTATACTCATACCTCTGTTGGTATTGGAGATGCCGTAAAAGCAATAGAAACACCTGTCATAGAAGTACATATATCAAATGTACACTCTAGAGAAGAATTTAGACATAAAAGTTTTATTGCAGCCAGTGCTAAAGGCGTGATTTCTGGTTTTGGTTTAAAAAGTTATGATTTAGCTATAGAGAGCTTTTTATAATCTTTAATCTATCTATTATCTAGATCTACTAATTTATTGATTAGAATACTTAAACTGATCTTCAATAGGTACATTAAATAAAGATTCGAGTTCACCAATGTTCTTTTTATAAAATAGTGTTTCTGGAGGTAAACTTACATTGTCCCAAAAATATTTATTGTAAGGAATATCATAAAGCGTCATATCCATTTCCTCTACTGTTTTATATTTTTCAAATCTCTTTTTGTCTTCTTCTAATTCTAAAACAAAAACCTCATGCCTAAAGGCTACAGGAATATAATTTCCAGTTATTTTTTTTTGTTTTAATAAAATTCGTTTCAAATTTTCAGTGACCTTACCCGACCCCTTCCATTCTCTATTATGATAGCTAAGATATAACTTCCCCTCTTTATTTTTTTTATATAAATACAATGAGTATAAGTACTTTCCTATTTTTGGAGGATTTCTTGTAATTTCTAATTTGTAGATCTTAAATGTGTCATAACCAATGTATAATTTTAAAGTACTTGTATTATTTAGTCCCTCAATAATATTAATATCTTCACCATCATAACTAGAGTTTTTAATTTTTTTCCATTTATAATCTCCATAATAAATCCCTCTTCTTAGAGGATTATTCAATTCCATATATTCAATTGCATGTCTATTTTGTAAGTTTTTAATAAACCTATATTCCGCGGATTTTCTACTTTCCTCTATAGAATATTTAGTGATATATGAAGAAGGTCCTCTGTCAATTACATTTATAAAATGCTCAATATAGAAGCGACAAATATTATCTTCAACAGACCAGCGTCTATATAAAATTTTTAATTGGTGATTTTTACTAATAGTATTATTTTTTAAGTTTTTTAATGCCATTTTAACATAATCCTCAGTATTCATTATAGAAATTTCAGAAAGTTCTGTTGTTTTTTCTTTAAGAATAATTATTTTACTATTCTGAGATAAAAAATCGGCAACTATAATTTTAAAAGTTTGATAACCAATAGATGAAATTTCTAAATTATCATTTATTTCTTCGTTGGTAACTCTAAAATTAAATGTGCCCTCTTCTGTTGATGTTGTTCCAATGTTTTTACTAATAATACCTATGCTTGCGTAGGGTACAGGAAGGTTGTCTTGGTCAAGGATAATACCTTTTAGAGCTATTTTTTGTTGTGATAAAATATTTAAAGTAACAAATAAAGAAAATAGTAAAAAACCCTTTTTTTTCATGATAAAACTTTTATTTAAAAGCTAATTTTTGTCAATTAATAGCAATTCCATTTTTATATTACTTCGCTTATATGGACAATTTTTTTCTACCGGAATTTCTTTAAATCCTTTTTTAATATAAATATGAATTGCATTTTTAAGTAACGTATTTGAATATAAAATTAATTTATTTAACTTTTTATTTTTTGCAAAATCAATACAATATTCCAATAAATATTGCCCCATTTTATTACCTCTTTTTTCAGGGATTATAGCCATTTTTGTAAGTTCATAAACCCTTTCTTTTTTTTTCATCAAGGCTACTGTTCCAATAACTTTTGTGTTTTCTAATAGAAAAAAAATATGTCCACCTTTTTTTATAATGTGTTTATTTGGATTGCTTAAAACTTCTTTATCAAAAATTTCAACATAGAAAAAGGTTTCTAACCATTCTATATTTAATTGATAGAATGCTTTTGCATAGATTTCTTCAAACGAAATTATTTTTAATGAAGATTTCATTTATATTTTAGAATCTATAAGTTCAATCATTTTATTTTCTAAAACGTTGGTTTTCTTATAGATTTCCTCTGCCTTAGAAAGAATTTCTTCAGCAAATGATCTATCTTTTATATCTTTTGCATTGATTCTAACATTAAAATACGCACCAACTACAGCTGTTCTAGCGCATAATGCTCCAACACCTGCATCCGATAAAGAGTTTTGTATCCCTTCTTTTGCCATAGCCATCATTACTTCCATTGAATTATAAGCAGTTTCCATAACTTTAAAAGGAATTTCTGTAGCATACTTAGTAGCGTTCTCAATAGCAGCTTTTCTCAATTCAATTTCCTCTGTTGTTGATTTAGGCATACGAAAACCATCAATTATTTTATTAAAAGCATTGGTATCTTCATCTACTAAAAAAAGTAAATCTTTTTTATAGTGTTGTCCTTTTTCTGCCCATTTGGAAAAAAATTCCCATTGTTCATCCCATCCGGGTTTATGTGCTGATAAATTTGCAACCATAGTTCCTAGTGAAACTCCAAGTGCTCCAACATAGGCTGCAATAGAACCTCCACCAGGAGCCATTGATTCAGATGCAGTTTCATCAGCAAATCCTTTTACAGTAAAATCAACTAACTTTTTACTAAGGTTTACGCCCATTACATATTCTATAATTCTCTCATCTGGATTAAATGGTTTTAGGTCATCTAAACCAAGAGACTTTATCGCTATTTTAATTTTATCGGCCTCACTAATTCCAAGAGATCGCTTTTGTTTTAATAAAAAATAATCAGCAGCATCTAACATGGCTTGTAAAGGAACTAAACCTACTAATTCAGATCCTGTTACTCTAATTCCTCTCTTATCAGCAGCTTTACATGTTTCGTCAAAAGCTTGATGCATGGATGTAATTGAAATATTTGTAAGATTGTATGAAATTTGTGCAATTCCATATTCTTCAATGAACCAACCTATCCCTTTTACAGCTTTTAATTTTCCTGGAATTCTTTCTGGCTCTCCATTTTTATCTATTACTTTTTTTCCAGTAATAGGGTTTCCCTCTCGCTTTACTCTTCCAGCTTCTCTAATGTCAAAAGCAATTGCATTGGCTCTTCTGGTAGAAGTGGAGTTTAAATTTATGTTGTAGGCTACTAAAAAATCTCTAGCAGAGATAGCAGTAACTCCTGTATTTTTTGTTTTTTTAGTGTATTTTGCTGGGCCAAAATCAGGTTTCCAATTGATGTCAGATAGTTTTTCTTCAAGCCCTTCATATTCACCAGATCTTACTGTGGCTAAATTTCTGCGATCTTCATTAGTAGCAGCGTTTTCATAATAATATCCAGAAATACCCAATTCTTCACCAACTCTTCTCCCTAATAGATGTGCATAATTAGCTGTCTCCTGCATAGATATATTTGCTATAGGAACTAAAGGACACACATCGGTAGCGCCAAACCTAGGATGTTCACCAGTTTGTTTACTCATATCTATGAGTTCACTAGCTTTTTTAATAAGCTTTAATGCAGCTTCTATTACTTGTGAAGGCTCTCCAACAAATGTAATTACTGTTCTGTTAGTAGCTTTTCCTGGATCTATATCAAGCAGTTTTACCCCCTCAACTTCCGTAACAACATTTGCAATTGTTTTAATTTTTTTTAGATCTCTTCCTTCACTAATATTTGGAACACACTCAATAATTTGCTGCTTCATTTTAATGTCTTTGATTTTTATGTATAAATATAGGATTAATTACATCTTAGATGATTAAACACTAATTGTTAAATCTAATAAAAACAATTCTATATTTTATTTTTTTGTGTTCAATATTTTATGAAGGTAATAAGACCTCATAAATAACATTAAAATAATGGGTATTAACACAAAAGAAAACTCTTGTATACCAAAGAAATATCCATTAATTCCATTAAATCTTCCTATTACAAAAACGAAAAGAGTAACTGCGAGTAATAATAAGTAGAATTTTATGTACTTAACTACCCAATCGGGTATATTCTTTTGCAAAAGAATAAAAGCCATAAAAAGGTTAGGAAAAAATGCCCATAAAAAATTAAAGTTATTTGGTGTTGTAGAATGATTGGTGAAAAACCATAAAAAACAGATAATTATTCCTAATAAACCTGTCAAAAAAAACAATAAAAAGTCAAGGAGTTTAGACCTTTTATTCCTTTTTTGATCTCTATAAGTAATGACTATTGAAAGTAAAAGAAGGATTGAAAAAACAAAAAATGGGCTATACCATTTAGGTTGAATTTTATTCTCTTTAAAATTTAAAATCACCTCTTCTTTAAGTACCAATGGAACATCGATATTATTTTTTGATTTTTTAGCAATTTTAAATGCTTGATAGACATAATCTGGTAAATACATGTACTCCTCAGCAGTAGTTGTTTTATCCAAAGTATTACCAAGAGCTAGATTAATACCAAAATTACCCCAAGTGTTCCATGAAAGTTCTTTGTTCATAAGTTGTCTTAAGGTATAGCTTTCGTCAGAAAATGATGATGGGAAATGAACCTTATTACCAAGAATCTCTTTTGTAATATCTCTCAATTTGGTGGCACAATTATTAAAGTAAGGATCGTATAAATATTCTGCGTTTTTAGGTAAGGCATTTTCCTCCAGTAATGCATACATATTTTGTTTTTCTAATTGAGATAAATTTAGGACTTGTCCCTTCATCCATCTTTTTTGATAGTAGTTATTAGTTACAAAATTTTGAAATGGTCTTTTTCCTAGTTTATACAATAACTTTCCCTTAGTAAAATTGAGTTTAAAATTAGGTTGATTAAAATCAAACAATCCATAATTAAATATATTGTCCATTCCAATAACTGGGTCGCTGACTCTTATGGCACTATGACCAAAAGCTTCATATAGAACATCTCCTGGACCTACAGTAATAATACTTATTTCAGATTGCTTTGATAATTTTAATTCTTGAGATTGAATATTTTGAAGCGAACAAATAAGTAGTAAAATAAAAAAATAGGTTCTATTCATGGCTTATCGTCTAAAAAAACTATAATCAATTTTTACTGAAAAAATATTAGAAAATAATGCATTTCCAAGACTACCAATATTAGTTAGTGCGTAATCTATTTGGATCCCATTGTATAAAAAGCCAACTCCAAAATTGGGTTGTAGTGTTAAGTTTTTGCTTCCATCAAATTCTGTTGTATTTTGAAAATTTCCAATACCTGCTCTTAAAAAAACAAAATCATCATAATCTAATTGAAAACCTAAAGCAGGATCTATACTAGCTAAGCTTGTTGAGATTAAATCATTAGTTTTAGTAAACCTCATATTTAAATCAGCTTCAGTCAAGAGATGAAAAAATCGACCTAAGCTAAATGATCGTGCTACACCAAATTGAACTTTGGGTTTAGTTATTTCTGTAGCTTCAGGTAATTCTTGATTTTGCCCAGGAATTGCATTTTGAATTGTTGCAAAGGCATCTGTATCAATAGTCCAAATATTGAAGGTTGTAGAAATATCTCTAATCATTAAACCAAATTTCCAATTATTTCTCTCATATTGAATTCCTGCATCTAATCCAACACCCCATGAGTTTGCAAAATCACCAATAGTTCTTCTCACTATTTTAGCATTCATTCCAAAATAAACATCTTTAAAAATTAAATTCCTAGCATAGGAGATATTTAAGGCATAATCTGCTGCTGAAAATAAACTAATTCTATTAAAATCGATATTACCTTGACTATCTATTAATTCTGTAGTATTTAAAATATCATCTACTCCAAACCTAATAATTGAAATCCCTAGAGCACTTCGTTTGTCAATTGGCATAGCAAATGCAGCATAATTATAATTTGCAATACCAGCAAAATAGGAGGAATGCATAAGTGATCCTTGATAATCTTTGATATTTACCAAACCTGCCGGGTTCCAATATCCAGAATTCACATCGTTTGTAGAGGCCACAACAGATTTACTCATTCCCAATGCAGCTGCATCTACCCCTATAGTTAAAAATTCATTAGAGTAGTTTCTTAATGCTTGAGCATTAATTACTAAAGGAAATAAAAGAAAAAGTAAAAAATATTTTTTTTTCAATGGATATAGAAATTATACAGACAAATATCTTAATATATTATTGAAATAACTTTACATTTCTATAGATATTGTATCAATTAGCCATTGTCTTTGATAAATTGAAGTATTCTGTTTTCCAACCATCTGTTTTTTTTAGAAAACAAACTAGAAATAAATCCCACATGCCCACCATATTTTGTTACTTCCAAATAAAAATAATTTGATTCTTCCGCCTCTTTGAATGGATAACATTCTTCAGCTAAGAAGGGGTCATCTGAGGAAGTAATTAATAACACTGGTTTTTTAATTGAAGTCAAATAGGGTTTTGAACTTGCTTTTTCCCAGTAATCTTCAGGTCCGGTAAAACCAGATACTGGAGCTGTGTATAAACCATCGAATTCTTTAAATGTTTTAGATTTCAATAGTTTCTTAATGTCTAACTTATAATCTGGATACTTTTGAGTCTTTATCAGAATTTTTTTTCTTAGAGATCTTAAAAATTTATACATGTATATTTTATTTTTGGAGGTTCCCATAGTTCTACTTGAACTTGCAAGGTCTACTGGAACTGAAATAGCAACTCCACAAGAAACTTTATCTGATATAGTTTTTACATGTTCTCCAAAATATTTTAAGGTAATATTTCCGCCGAGACTATAGCCTACAACCATTATTTTATCATAGAAATAATTTTCAATCAAATAGCTAATTACAAAATCTAAGTCTTCTGTTTTTCCACTATGGTAGGTAGGGAGCAATAAGTTGTCTTCTCCACTACAACCTCTTAAATTAAACGAAACTGTATCATAGCCAGCTTTATTTAGCTCTGAAGCCGCAGCTAAAATATATTTAGATGTTGAGCTTCCTTCTAAACCATGAATAAGTACTACCAATTTAGATGAATTAACTTCTGAAAAATCCAAATCAATAAAATCTTTATCCCAAGTTGTAATTCTTCTTCGATTATAGGTATGAGACTCTTTCATAAAAATAGATCGATACATGGTACTAAAATGACCATTTTTAAATGGAAATGAAGGTGAGAATTTAGATTTAATGATAGGCATAGATTTTTATTAGTGATTAACTTGGCAAATATGATTAAAAAATCATGATATTTAAAATCACCCAAAAGGTTTTACTATTTTAGCAAAAGATTTAAGAGATATGAGTATCAATAAGCACATTCCAAATATAGTTACCCTGGGTAATCTTTTTTGTGGAACATTAGCAGCTATTTTCGCTGTAGGCGGTCATTTTGAAATGACTGCATTATTTGTTGTATTAGGTGTTTTTCTTGATTTTTTTGACGGCTTTTTTGCTAGGGTTTTAAAAGTTTCAGGTGAATTAGGAAAGCAATTAGACTCTTTAGCGGATATGGTAACCAGTGGCGTAGTTCCGGGCATTGTACTCTTTGTTTTGTTAGGGAATAATCAACAATTGCCATATGATATACATGCAGAATTTAAGATCTCAATGGGACTTCCTTTAATAGGCCTGCTTGTCACATTATCAGCTTGTTATCGATTGGCTAAATTCAATTTAGATACTAGGCAATCTGAATCTTTTATCGGTTTACCAACACCAGCAATGAGTTTGTTTATCATATCATTACCATTAGTACAAATGCATTCTGATATTGACTTTGTAAAAGATTTAATTGGTAATAATTATTTTTTAATTGGAATTACAATTCTGTTTAGTTTTTTAATGAATTCAGAATTTTACTTGTTTTCATTAAAGTTTAAAAATTATGGTATAAGAGAAAATTTATTTAAATATACTTTAATCTTACTTTCAATAATTTTATTGGTAACTATTGAATACTTGGCAGTTCCTGTTATAATTATGTGTTATGTTATTTTATCAATGCTAAAGAATATGAAAAAGGTTTAAAAAACTTTTTTTCTTTTTAATTCAAAATCTTTTCCTAAATAGACTTTTCTAACTAATTCGTCTTTTGCTAGTTCTTCAGGAACTCCTTCTTTTAAAATTCCTCCTTGATACATTAAATACGTTCTATCTGTAATGGCTAGAGTTGCCTGAACATCGTGATCTGTAATAAGTATCCCAATATTTCTGTCTTTTAAATGCGCAACGATACTTTGAATGTCTTCAACTGCAATTGGATCTACCCCTGCAAAAGGCTCATCTAATAAAATAAATTTTGGGTCAGATGCTAAACAACGTGCAATTTCTGTTCTTCTTCGTTCTCCACCAGATAACAAATCACCTCTATTTTTACGAACATGGTTAATATTAAACTCTTCAATCAAAGACTCTAACTTAATTTTTTGTTGTTTCTTGGATAAATCTGTAAATTGAAGAACAGACATTATATTGTCTTCTACCGATAGTTTTCTGAAAATAGATGCTTCTTGTGCTAAATAACCAATTCCCTTTTGAGCTCTTTTGTACATAGGGTAGCTAGTGATTTCTTCATCATTTAGAAATATTTTCCCACCATTAGGTTGAATCATTCCGACTATCATGTAGAAAGAAGTAGTTTTTCCTGCACCATTTGGCCCTAGTAATCCAATTATTTCTCCTTGTTTTACCTCTAAAGAAATTTCTTTAACAACTTGGCGACCATTATAACTTTTAGCAATATTTTCAGCTCTTAAAATCATTATTTAGTATATAGTTATTTGTATTGTACTAATTTATTACATAGTAAAAATAATAATTAGAATTTTCATAAAGTCTTAACATGTTCATAATTGTTAAGATATAAAATATCATTAACTATTATCTTCTAAAGCTTCCCAAAACTCATAAGCTCTTCTTAAATGTGGAATTACTATCGTACCACCCACAAGAGTAGCAATAGATAGACTCTCCATTATTTCCTCTTTTGATACTCCTTCTTTAAAGCAGGTTTCTAAGTGATAGGCAATACAATCATCACAACGTAAAACAGTTGAAGCTACTAAACCTAATAATTCCTTAGTCTTTAAAGGTAGGTGTCCTTCTTTGAATGCATTGGTGTCTAAATTGAAAATTCGTTTAATAATTTTATTATCACCGCTTAATATTTTATCATTCATTAGGGAACGATAATTATTAAATTCTGAAACTTTATTTGTTGGCATTTTTTTGTTGGTTTTTTATCACTCTTTTGGATACTTTGATACTAATTTCATATAAAATTAACACAGGAATAGCAACAATAATTTGGCTAGCAACATCTGGAGGTGTAATAATCGCCGCCAATATCAATACTAAAACTAGAGCATGTTTTCTATAGCGTTTTAAAAATTCAGGAGATATAAGACCAATTTTTGTAAAGAAATAAACAAGAACAGGAAGTTCAAACATAATAGATACTCCTAAAAGCATATTGGTTATTAAACTTATGTGAGCCTCCATGGTAAATTGATTAACTAATTTATCACTTATCTGATACGTGTATAAAAAATTAACAGAAATAGGAGCTATAACATAAAAGCTAAATATAACCCCTATGAAAAATAAAAATGATGCAGTTAATATAAACCCTCTTGATTTTCTTATTTCGTTAACATGTAATCCTGGTGAAATAAACTTCCATAATTCCCATAAAATATATGGGAAAGCTAATATAAACCCTAAAATGAATGAAGACCATATAGAATTCATTAATTGTTGAGTTGGTTTTAAAACTTGAAGTGTGTTGGGGTAATCTAAAGAGCAAAAATTACTTTCCACCCCAAAAAAAGAGAAAAAATCACAGAATAATCTGTAGGTTATAAAATTTGGATCGATGTGAGCAAGAAGAAACTCATTGTAAACAAACTCTTGAACAGAAAAAAGACCGATTCCAATAATAAAAATTGAAGCAAAACTTCTGACCAAGTGCCAACGAAGTTCTTCAAGGTGATTTAAAAACGACATTTCTTTTTCCTGAGTCATTGAAAAAAAATCTTTTTAATTAATGAAATTTATTTTTATCTAAATAAAAAAAAGTCATATATTTAAGTAATATAATACTATGACAAATTTACTATAAAAATAAGAGACCACAACTATTCTATTCTTATAGTTTCCCAAACACACTAGCTTTATAATGCTCAATACTATATAATGAATATATACCCACCTTTAAAAAAATATTTTGGTTTTTCTCAATTCAAAGGCTTACAAGAAGAAGTTATAAAAAGTATTCTGCAAAAAAAAAATACCTTTGTGATAATGCCTACAGGAGGAGGTAAATCTCTCTGCTATCAGTTACCTGCATTAATGAATTCTGGTACTGCTATAGTTATTTCTCCATTAATAGCCTTAATGAAAAATCAAGTAGACGCCATTCGTGGAATATCTGATCATGAAGGCGTAGCCCATGTATTAAACTCTTCTTTAAATAAATCTGAAATTTCCCAAGTAAAAAGTGATATAGAAAATGGCATTACTAAACTTCTCTATGTAGCACCAGAATCTTTAATTAAAGAAGAATATGTGAATTTTTTAAAACAACAAACAATCTCTTTTGTTGCTATTGATGAAGCTCATTGTATTTCAGAATGGGGTCATGATTTTAGACCGGAATATAGAAATTTAAAGCATATCATAAAACAAATTGATAATGTCCCTGTGATAGGTTTGACTGCTACTGCTACTGAAAAAGTTCAAGAAGATATTTTAAAAACTTTAGGAATAAGTGATGCTACAACTTTTAAAGCTTCTTTTAATAGGCCAAATTTATTTTATGAGGTCAGACCTAAAACAAAAGATGTAGAAAAAGATATCATAAGGTTTGTAAAACAACGGCAAGGGAAATCTGGAATTATTTATTGTTTAAGCAGAAAAAAAGTAGAAGAAATTTCTCAAGTTTTACAGGTTAATAATATTAAGGCTGTTCCTTATCACGCAGGATTAGATGCAAAAACTAGAGCTAGGCACCAAGATATGTTTTTAATGGAAGACTGTGATGTTGTAGTTGCTACTATAGCATTTGGGATGGGAATAGATAAACCAGATGTTCGTTTTGTAATTCATCACGATATTCCAAAAAGTTTGGAAAGTTATTATCAAGAAACAGGTAGAGCAGGTAGAGACGATGGAGAGGGATACTGTTTAGCTTTTTATGCTTATAAAGACATTGAAAAGTTAGAGAAATTTATGGCCAGCAAACCTATCGCTGAGCAAGAAATTGGCCATGCACTCCTTCAAGAAGTGGTTGGTTATGCAGAAACTTCCATGTCTAGAAGAAAATATTTATTACATTATTTTGGAGAAGAATATGATGAAATAAATGGAGATGGTGCAGAAATGGATGATAACACAAAGAACCCGAAGAAAAAACATGAAGCTAAAGAAAACGTAGTTAAATTATTATCAGTTGTTAGAGATACTAATGATAAATACAAATCTAAAGATATTGTAAATGCGATAGTGGGTAAAGAAAATGCATTGCTAAACTCTCATAAAACCAATTTAAAACCTTTTTTTGGTTGTGGTAAAGAGAAAGATGCTTCCTATTGGATGGCTCTTCTTAGGCAAGTTTTAGTTGTGAATTTTATTCGGAAAGAAATTGAACAATATGGTGTTGTAAAACTCACTAAAAAAGGTGAAAGCTTTTTATCCAGTCCTACTTCATTTATGATGACGGAAGATCATATTTACTCGCAAGAAGCTACAGAAGATATTATAACTAATGAACCTAGCTCTGGTGTTTCAGCTGACGAGAAACTTATTAGGTTTTTAAAAGATTTACGAAAAAAAGTTGCAGTAAAATATAGTGTTCCTCCATTTGCAGTATTTCAAGATCCTTCATTAGATGATATGGCTCTAAAATATCCTATAACTTTAGAAGAATTATCTAAAGTCCATGGAGTAGGAGAAGGTAAGGCAAGAAAATTTGGAGAAGAGTTTATTAATTTAATATCTAAATATGTCGAAGATAATGATGTAGTTAGACCAGATGACCTAATCGTAAAAAGTACAGGTGTCAATTCTGGATTAAAGTTATATATCATTCAAAATACAGACAGAAAATTGCCTTTAATTGATATTGCTAAATCTAAAGGATTAGAAATGGATCAATTGATTAAAGAAATGGAAGTCATTATTTACTCTGGAACAAAATTAAATATAGATTATTCTTTAGATGATCTTTTAGATGAAGAGCAACAAGAAGATATTTACGAGTATTTCATGGAGGCAGAATCCGATACAATACAAGAGGCCTTAGATGAGTTTGATGGAGAGTATGATGAGGAAGAACTTCGGTTAATGAGAATTAAATTCATAAATGAAGTTGCTAATTAAAGTGTAAAAACTGTCAACAATATCCCAGCCATTATGGCTAAAAACTTATGTAAATTAAAATTATGATTTTCTGAACTTTCAAACAAAATTATTGTTGAGATGTGCAAAAAGATTCCAATTATTACTGCAGTAATTTCAGAGCCATAAAGTTCAAAATATATAATTTTATCAGAAATTAGCACTCCTAAAGGGCTCATTAGAGCAAATATGCTTAAAAAAAATCCAATTGTTTTTTTTGAAAAATTACTATTTACTAGAAATATAGTTAAAATAATGGCTATTGGAATTTTATGAACAATGATGGCCCAAAGTAAATTTTCTCCTGAGTGGTAAATTGGTAAACCCTCAGAAAAAGCATGTACACATAAACTCACAAATAATAATTTTGGAAAAGCTCTTCCGTTGGTATGAATATGGATATGACCATGTTCGGCTCCCTTTGAAAAAGATTCTAATATAGATTGTAAAATAATACCTGCTAGGATACAAATACCCATAATGTTATTATTTGATGAATCAGTATAAACTTCAGGTAATAAATGTAAAATAGCAACAGATAATAGATACGATCCACTGAATGCTAGTAACAAACGAACAGTTTTTTTTGACGGTTTCAATAACACAACCACTAATACACCCAATAATACAGAAGCTATTAAAAACAAATATGTCATGATACTACAAATATTAGTCTTTCAGAGGTTACTGGATTAAATTTAGTTAAATGATAGTCCCCAAAAATATGATTAATTTTTAATCCAGCCTTAATAAAATAAGATTTGAATTTTTCAAGATCAAGATATTTAACTCTTTCAGAGTATGAATGGTTTACTCCTTTATCTTTAAAATTAATGTGTTTTATGATGAAGCCATCTTTAATTTCTCGTTCTAAATTAAATGTAATATTATCAATAATTTTAATTTCTTTTTTTACTAATTTTTTCTTAACGTTAATAACATTTAAAAAATCAAGAACTAATAAACCATTTTCATTTAATCCATCATGTATATTTTTTAGGACTAAGATATCATCTATATCATTTTCAAAATATCCAAAACTTGTAAAAAGATTAAAGACTGCATCATATTTAATATCAAATGATTTTCTCATATCTTTTAACTTAAAATCAAGGGTACTGTTTTCATGTTTTTTTGCAGCTTGTATACTGTTTTTAGAAAGGTCTGCACCAGTTACTTTATAGCCTAGAGAATTTAAATAAATTGAATGTCTGCCTTTTCCACATGGCAAGTCAAGTAAATGAGAGGATGATGGGATTTTTAAAAAATTAATAATATTTCTAATGAATAATTGGGCATCTTTATCATTTCTGTCTTTGTAGAGTGTATGATAATAGGAGGTATTAAACCAATCTGTGAACCAATCTGATTTATTCATATAATAATATATAGCAACAAAAATAAACTATTCTTTTAGAAATAATGTTTTAGGCTGTCAATATAAATGAATTAATTTTTTTCTAATTTCTTATATCAAAAAAGAGTTATTAAAGTGTATTTTTGCAGCCTAATCTTTGATGCATGAATACTAATTTTAAAATGACAGCTACAACTCTAAAGGGTTTGGAAGGTGTTTTATCCGAGGAGCTAAAGAAACTTGGTGCCCAAGATATTAAAGAAGGTATAAGAAGCGTTACTTTTAGAGGTGATCAGGGTTTTTTATACAAAGCTAATATTGCTTTAAGAACAGCTATTCGTATTTTAAAACCTATTAGAACCTGTAAAGTTTATGATGAAGAAGATTTGTATGAGGCTATCCAAAAGATTAAATGGGAAAAATATTTAGATGTTGAGGGGACATTTGCAATTGGTGCTGTAGTTAATTCAAAAAATTTCACTAGTAACTCTCATTATATTGCCTTAAAATCTAAAGATGCAGTTGCAGATTATTTTAGGCATAAATATAGTAAAAGACCTAATGTAGATTTAGACTACCCTGATGTTAAAATCCATGTTCACATTCAGAAAGATTGGTGTACTATATCTTTAGATTCTTCAGGAGATTCATTACACAAAAGAGGATATAGAAGTGCCACTAATATTGCTCCAATTAATGAAGTTTTAGCAGCTGGTTTGGTGTTACTTTCAGGTTATTCAGGTGATGAGAATTTCATAGATCCAATGTGTGGTTCAGGAACCATATTAATAGAAGCTTGCATGATTGCTTGTAAAATACCGGCAAATATTAATAGAAAACAATTTGCATTTGAGCGGTGGAAAAATTATGATGAAGATCTTTATTTTACGATACAAGATGCACTTTTAAAAAAAATCACTAATTCTCATTTCAAAATTATGGGATTTGATAAAGCTCCCTCAGCAGTGTCAAAAGCCAAACAAAATATTATAAATGCAAATTTAGATGAGTTTATAGGTGTTCATCATGTTAATTTTTTCAATTCTACCAAAGAGGTTTTTGGGAATACTACAATTTTATTTAACCCTCCTTATGGTGAACGTTTGAATATAGATGTAAATGAGTTTTATAAAAAAGTTGGAGATACTTTAAAACACAATTATCCAAACTCAACAGCATGGATGATTACTTCAGATATGCAAGCTTTAAAACATGTAGGATTAAGGACATCTAAACGTATTGAGCTAAAAAATGCTGATTTAGATTGTAAGTTTGTGAAATACGAATTGTATGAAGGAACTAGAAAGGCTTCTAAGTTATAGTTCTATGTTTTTTTCATAGTATCAATAAGTTTCTTTAAAGTTTTACTGGGTTTTAAATTGTTATTTTCATCAGCACAATATTTTGCTAATGTTTCATATGCTTTTTTGTAAATCTTCTTTTTTGACAGTTTAGGGTAAGATATAAGAGCTTTAGCCAAGGAAGCCATAAACATTGCAAATAATTCACCATCTCCTTTAGTTATTCTTATGAGCTTACCTGTGATAATAAATTTAAAACTTGTGCCATCAATCAATTCTTCTTTTGGACCTGACAACCAATAGTCCATATAAATGAATGCTCTCCCTCTATTTGATTTTATAGCAAAACTGTTATCAATTTTTAGATGTGGTTTTGTTGGGGTTCTTAGAAGGTAGTCAGCGAGTTTTAAAATTTCAGGTTCTGCTTTTTTATAATCTTCTGTCGTCTCAAATCTATTTTTCTCAATGACACTAAAATCCTGGGCATTAGATTTAAAGTAAATTAAAAGAAATACGATTACTATTTTTTTCACTTAAGTTTTATTTTAGTATTAATTTCATAAGTCCCTTAGGGTTCTCTAGCATTAAAAAATGTCCTGTATTTTCCAACCAATATAATGTGTTGTTTGTAATTTCTTTTGAAAGTAATTTAGCAATAGCAGGAACGGCAATAGGATCGTTTTTTGCCCAAATAATCTTAGTGGGTATTTGAGTTTCCTTTAAAGCACCAACCCACCGATTCCAATGCAAATATCGCTCATTAATGTATTGAGTTAGCTTATGTATGACTTTTCTTCCTCCGTTTAACTCAATTAATTTCCACATTTCTTTAAGCTCGTTATCTGTTACTCTAGAGGTATCAAAATAAATATTTTTCATGTTTTTTCTGAAAATAGGAAAGTTAGTGAGTTTGGCAACATACTTCCCTAAAATTTTATGTTTTAGAAGTTTTTGAATGGTTCTTAATTGAGATAATTCAATATGAATACTACCATTAGTTAAAATTAACTGTTCTATTTCAATATCCAATTCATTTGCATTGTAACGAGCTATAATTTCAGTAGCCACAGATGTTCCGTAGTCATGTGCAAACAAGTATATTTTTTTTAATCCTAACTGACGCCATAATTCTAAGGCGATATCTGCTTGTGTAACTAATGAATAATCAACATCTTTTGGTTTATCAGAAAAACCAAAACCAAGGTGATCGTGTAAAATTAATCTGTAGTTTTTAGATAATTCAGGTAATACTTTATAGTAATCAAACGAAGAAGTAGGGTATCCATGAAGAATTACCATAGATTTTTGAGATGTATTAATGCCATTATTAGTATCAATAACAAACAAACGATTGTTATTTACTTGTATAAATTTTCCTTTAGATTTCCATTCATTACTTGTCATAAATCCATTTATTATTCTAAACACAATGTACTAAAAATTCAGTAGTTTTGAGGTAGCTTTTTTGATCTCTATATAGGCAAGTCATTTAAGTAATAAATCAATTTCTCCTTGATTACACAACACTTAAGGAGAAAAACTAAAAAAACCAAGTGTCAGTATATTTTATAGACGTTATTATACCAATACCAATTCAGAA
>Ga0102907_1000257_pt1 | contig 16251 bp, 10 predicted proteins | sample Colrivmet1556B02_FD_79136 | JGI IMG/M metagenome (GOLD analysis project Ga0102907, IMG submission 79136) | Estuarine microbial communities from the Columbia River estuary - metaG 1556B-02 | ecosystem: Environmental > Aquatic > Marine > Intertidal zone > Estuary | place: USA: Columbia River...
ATCAGAGAAGGAGTATTTGATGATGTAGACGTTGTTATGGATTGGCATCCAGCTGATAAAACTGAAGCCAATGTTCAGCCTTCACTTGCATTAGTTGATTTTATGGTTGAGTTTACAGGACAGGCTGCGCATGCTTCTGCAGACCCTTGGAATGCAAGAAGCGCATCTGATGCATTAGAGCTTTATACTAATGGAATAAACTATTATAGAGAACATGTTAAGCCAAGCGTCAGGATTCACTATCATATTCAAGATGCTGGACAGGTTGTTAATGTTGTGCCTGATTATTCAAGAATTTGGGTTAGAGTAAGGGATATCACAAGAGAAGGATTGGTCCCAGTTTATGATCAGGTGAAAAAAATGGCAGGAGGAGCAGCAATTATGGCAAATGTTGATCATAACGTCTCTTTAATTTCTGGAATTCATGATCTTCTTCCAAATAGAACAGGAGGAGCGGCAATGCAAAAAAACTTAGAAAACCTAGGGGATATAATTTATACTCAAGAAGAAATAGACTTTGCGATTCAAATGCAAAAAGAAAACGGCAAACCTATTATAGGAATAGATGGAAAAATAAGACCTCTTCGCGAGACTCTTGAAAGCCCTGGAGGTGGCTCTACTGACGTTGGAGACGTAAGCTATAATGTTCCGGTTGTAAGTTTGGCGGCAACAACAGCGCCAAAAGGAGTTCCATGGCACTCATGGTCTGTGGTGGCATCTTCAGGAATGTCTATTGGACATAAAGGAATGCTTCACGCAACAAAAGCTTTAGGAATGACAATGATTGACATTTTTAAGGACAAAAAGTTAAGAGAAGAAATAAAAAAAGAGTTTGATGAAAGAATGGGAAACTATAAGTATGATCCGTTTTTAAATCCAGGACCACCACCAATAGACTATGTGGATTAGATCCAGGACCTTTCCTTCATTTCTTTTGTAACAATTTTAGATAAGTATATTATAGCAATCATATTAGGTATTGCCATAAGTGCAAAAGCTACATCAATTAAACCAATTACAATTTCTACTGTTAAAATTGAAGAAATTATAATAGCGCCTATATACACAAAATTATAGTACTTGCCTTTTTCAGGCTTTGTTAAAAAGCCATAACATTTAACTCCATAATAGGAATATGTAAAGAGAGTAGAAATTCCAAACACTGAAATCATTATGATTAATATATAATCACCAAAACCAAAAAACATTCTTCTAAAAGCTTCAAGTGATAGAACAATTCCGTTTAAGTCGCTTTCAAGATATGCGCCAGATATAATTATTATTAAACCTGTTATCGTACAAACTAAAATTGTGTCTAGAATTGGGCCTAACATTCCAACCAAACCTTCATCAGTACCCTTTTTTGAAGTAGATTGACCGTGATAAATTGGAGCCAAACCAACGCCACTTTCGCTTGAAAAAACAGCTCTCCTAATACCAATCAAAACAAGCCCCCAAAAACCACCCTGAACCATTGTATTGAAGTTAAAAGCTTCATTAAAAATGAGGGCAAATGTTGATGGCACGACGCTAGCATTAGAAATTAAAATAAAGATCCCTAAAAGAAAATATAGAACAACCATTATTGGGACCAATCCTGAAGTAACTTTAACAATAGATTTAAGGCCGCCAAATATTACAAAAGAAGTTAATATTGTAAAAACTATACCGATTATTAATTTCCAATAACCATTGCCTATGTTAAGAAAATCGTTAGGATTTAAAACGTCAATATATGATTGCGTTAGTTGGTTTGCTGTAAATGCAGGAAGAACACCTACCAACCCTGCAACTGAAAACCATATAGCTAAGGGTCGCCCCCATTTTTTAATTCCAAGAGTCATATAATACATTGGACCTCCAAGATAATTACCACTTTTATCTTTATCTCTCAAGCTAACGGCCAAGGAACATGAAAAAAATTTTATTGTAGCTCCAATTAGAGCTGTAATCCACATCCATACTAAAACTCCAGGACCGCCTTGGTGAATTGCAATAGAAACCCCTGAAATATTCCCTAATCCAACGGTAGCCGCCAAAACAGCAGACAGGGCTTGAAATCTTGAAATACCAATACTGGAATTATCTTTTTTTAGCAGCAGATTAAATCCTTGAGAAATTTTCATTAAGGGGTTTGCTCGAGAAATAAAAGTCAGATAAATTCCTCCACCAATAATTAGGAATAACATGGCCCAATTTAAGGGAACTATAATCAGATTTATAAAATTTTCAATAGAATCAAATAAGCTGGTCATGTCGAAAATTAATGATTAAATTTTGAAAAGAATACTTTCTTTTTTAATTTATTGTAAAATTAAATAATTATGCAATCAAGACGAGAGTGGTTTAAGTCATCAATAGGTTTAGGAGGGTTAATGATGGCCCCTTCTATATTAACTGCGGAAGAAATAAAAAAATATAACCCAAGACCATTATCTAATGTTGTAAAGCTAAGTTCAAATGAAAACCCATATGGACCATCGGAAAGAGTTAGAAATGCTATAAAAGATTCTTTTGGAGATGCTTGTAGATATCCATATGAATACATTTTGGAGCTTCAAAAATCTTTAGCAAAAAAACATAATGTTTCACCTGAGAGCATCGTAATTACAGGAGGTTCAAATGAAGCGTTAAGAGTAACTGGTCTTGCTGTTGCCGATAGCGGAGGAGACATAGTTGCCGGACAACCAACGTATTTGGCACTCACGAGTTACGCAGAAGCCTGGGGAGGAAAAATAAAATGGGTTCCAGTCGATTCTAATAAAGGTTATGACCTGAATACAATTGAAGAAAGAATAGACAATGAAACCAAAATGGTTTTTATTGCAAACCCAAATAATCCAACAGGAACATTATTAGAAAAATCATCTTTGAGTGATTTTTGTGAAAGAGCTTCAGAAAAAACAATCGTTTTTTGTGATGAAGCATATTACGATTATATAGAAGAGCCAAATTATCCATCTATGGATTACTTGGTGAGAGCAGGCAAAAATGTAATCGTTTCCAGGACATTCTCAAAAGTATATGGAATGGCTGGTCTTCGAATAGGGTATTTAGTTTTGAAACCAGAACTGGCAGATAAGCTGTTTGGCGAATACTCACCTTATGGAAGGAATAAGATAATGGCACAAACCAATGTCCTTGCTGTTGCCGCAGCATCAGAAGCCTTAAAAGACAAAGAATTTTATTCTTTCTCATTAAAAAAGGCAATTCAAGAGAAAGATAAAATATATAAGCTGCTAGACCATTTGGAGCTTAAATATGTTAAATCCAGTACTAATTTTGTCTTTTTTGAGTCAAAAACACACATAGATAATTTATCTAAAGAAATGCTAGATAAAGGCGTTCGAATTGGAAGGCCATTTCCTCCATTTTACGACTGGTGTAGAATTAGCACTGGGACTAGTCAAGAGGTTGATAAGTTTGTTTCGGCAATGTTAGACCTGTATAGTTAATTCTTGTAAATAATATATGTTGCCTTAACACCTGTTGCTAGATTCCATCTATTAGTTCCTACAAGTTTTCCTTGGTCATCATATACAATGATTTCTGCAGTGTTTGGTCCTGAGCTTCCTTGATTTAAAGCAACAAAATCTACAACATTAAACCCACTCTTTAGATCAAGTTTAAACCCTTTAGCTTTTTCAGTTAATAAGATTGCTGGCATAACAATCTTATCGTTTACCTGCACTTTAATTAGATCTCCATCAGGATATTCATGATCTCTTAAAACTATGTTTACATATTCTCCATCATTTCTAATTTCCCCAAGGAACATGTCTACTTTAAATTGATTACTATTTTTATTAGATTCAGATTCTTTTTTATTTAATCTAGAGAGATAAAATTCATTAGAATTTATAAACCTCTCTGGTCGATTTTCTTCAACTTTAGCATCAGGAAAAAAGTTTTTTTTGTTTTTCTCTTCTAATTTTTTTAGAAAAGGATTCTCTTTTTTTTTAAGATTTAAAAGAGAGTTTTTTGATTTAGAATTTGAGGAAGAAAATGGAATTCCAGATGAATTATTGGAATTATCTTGAGAATAACTAACTCCAATAATCATTACTGAAAACAGTAAATAAATTAAATATTTATTATCTTGAATCAACCTATTAATTTTTCACTAAGATAAACCTTTAACATGCAATTAGAAAACATCGACTGGCTAATCATTTTGGCTTTTTTTATCCTATCCTTAGTTATTGGCGTAATTGTTTCAAAAAAATCAGGAAAAGATGTCACAGAGTTTTTCCTTTCAGGAAGAAAAATGCCTTGGTGGCTTTTGGGAATCTCAATGGTAGCAACCACCTTTTCCGCTGACACTCCTAACTTGGTTACCGATATTGTTAGAACAAACGGCGTAGCTGGAAACTGGGTTTGGTGGGCATTTTTATTAACAGGGATGTTAACAGTTTTTGTATACGCTAAACTGTGGAGAAGATCAGAAGTGTTAACTGATCTTGAATTCTATGAGTTAAGATATAGCGGAAAAGGGGCAGCTTTTCTAAGAGGTTTCAGAGCCTTTTATTTAGGTGCTGTTTTTAATGTTCTTATAATGGCAAGTGTTTGTTTAGCAGGAATTAAAATAGGAGGCGCGCTACTTGGATTAAGCCCAGTGGAAACACTTTTAATTTCATGTGCTATTACTGTTATATACAGTTCAATAGGAGGGCTAAGGGGTATCATTATTACAGATTTTTTTCAATTTATACTTGCTATGGTCGCTACCTTTTGGGCTGCATATGAGATTGTTAATTTACCTCAAGTAGCAGGACTTACAAACTTATTAAACCACCCAGACGTCATACCAAAGCTAAACTTAATACCAGACATAGCGGATACAGATTTATTCATTGCCGTATTTATTATTCCTCTAGCAGTTCAGTGGTGGGCAGTTTGGTATCCAGGGGCTGAGCCCGGAGGAGGAGGATATGTGGCTCAAAGAATGTTGTCTGCAAAAGACGAAAAAAATGCAATATGGGCTACACTTCTGTTTAATTTTATGCATTATGCGGTAAGGCCATGGCCATGGATCTTAATAGCATTAGCTTCAATTGTAGTGTTTCCAAACCTTGAGTCACTTCAGGTAGCTTTTCCAAACACAATAGTTGGAAATGATCTAGCGTATCCTGCTATGATTTCTTTTCTTCCTTCAGGTCTTTTAGGTTTGCTTGTAGCCTCACTGATAGCAGCTTTTATGTCAACAATATCAACTCATTTAAATTGGGGTTCTTCATATTTAGTCCATGATTTTTACAGAAGATTTTTTGTAAAGGATAAGACAGAAACACATTATGTGTTTATGGGAAGAGTCTTCACTGTTTTGCTTATGGTTTTTTCAGCATTTTTTGCGCTTTTCCTTAATAATTCCCTTCAAGCATTTGGAATAATACTACAAATTGGCGCTGGAACAGGGCTAATTTTTATCTTAAGATGGTTTTGGTATAGGGTAAATGTTTATAGCGAATTAACAGCCATGATCGTTTCATTTATTGCTGCATTAGCTTTTGAATTTATAATTCCTAACAATTTTTCTGTCGAAGAAAAATTAATTATAGGTGTTACAATTACAACAATATCATGGCTTGTTGTAACAATGATTACACCTCCATCAAAAATGGAGACACTACAAAATTTTTATAAAAAAATTCAACCAGGAGGACCAGGGTGGAAAAAAGTAATTGAAGAATCTGAGTCAAAAGGAATTAATATAACTGGCAAAAAAGAGAAATGGGATGTTCCAAGTGGAATCTTGTGTATGCTTTTCGGGAGCATATCAGTTTACAGTATTCTGTTTGGAATAGGGTATATTTTATATTCACAAACTACAACAGGAGTTATATTTCTGATAATCTCCGCAGTGTCTGTTATTGCTCTTATGAAATTTTGGAAGAGACTATCAACAGAAGGTTAGCCTAAAATCATTCCAACTAAAGTTGCAGATAACAAAGAGACTAGTGTCCCCGCTACCATTGCTTTAAATCCGAGTTCAGTTAATAACTTTGTTTTACCAGGAGCGAGAATTCCAATTCCTCCAATTTGAATTCCGATGGAAGCAAAGTTTGCAAACCCACACAACATAATTGTTGCCATAATCACAGATTTTTGATAAGACAAGTGTAAAGCATTGCCAATGTCTTTTAGGCTAGCAAGCTCTATGTAAGCAACAAATTCACTAGCTGCAAGCTTAACACCAAGTAGCTGTCCCATTAGAGTTATATCTTCAGTTGCAACGCCTATTAACCACATAAGGGGCGCGAATAAATATCCTAGAATTAATTCAAGAGAAAAAGCTTCATAGATAGTATTTTCTTGAATCCAACTGTTTAGGCCAAAAACCTCAGCAATCTGATAAAAAACTCCATTAACAAGAGCAATAAGTGCAAGAAAAACTAGAAGCATAGCCCCAACGTTTACTGCCATTTTTATTCCATCTCTTGTTCCATTAGTAATTGCTGAAAGCAAATTTGTTCCCGTAACCTCTGAGCTAATCTCAGTGTTTTTAGCGACTTCTTCAGTTTGTGGAAACATCAACTTAGAAATAACTATTGCTCCTGGCGCAGCCATCACAGACGCTATAATCAAGTTTTTTGCAACCTCAATTCTTTGAATAGGATCATCCCCCCCTAGAAAGCCAATATAGGCAGCTAGCACGCTTCCTGCAACTGTTGCCATTCCCCCAGTCATCAACAAGAAGTATTCTGATCTGTTCATTTTGTTTAAATATCCTTTAACTAGAAGAGGCGCTTCAGTTTGTCCTAAAAAAATATTTCCAGCCACAACTAAGCTTTCTTGTCCTGAAATATGCAAGAATTTAGTTAGCAACCAAGCCAATCCAGAAACAGCTTTTTGGATAATTCGGTAATAATATAGTACGGATGTAAGGGCAGAAAAGAAAATAATTACTGGCAAAACTTGAAAAACAAATATCTCACCGTACTTAGATGAATCTGCAAGTTCACCAAAAAGAATTCTAGATCCTTGATTTGTAAATGTTACTATGGCAATAAATCCTTGACCAATCTTTTCAAATATTATTCTAACAAATTCAACTTTTAAGACGGCTATTGCAATAATTAACTGACTTGAAAGACCTATAATTATTGTTTTCCAATCAATTCTTTTTTTATTATTACTTAGGAGATATGCAATTAAAATTATACTACTTAATCCTATAATACCCCTAACTATTGACGTGATTGAAATCCCTTCGTGCGGAATTATTTCCATTAAAAAAAGTTTTACTAAAAATAATAAATATTATTAGCTTTGAATCAAAATTGACATTTTATATGAAATTCTATTTCACTTCAACGTTTTGTTTTTTATTGCTCTTAGTTTCCTGTGGTGGCTCGAAATCTGATTTGAATGACTCATCACTTTCTGGTAATGCGCAAAACAGTAATATTAATCAAGGTAATAACCCTAGTCAAGGGAACAATACCTCTAACCAAACACCATCTTACTCCTTTGAAAATGAGCTAGTATGGAGTGATGAGTTTGATGTCGACGGCCCTATTTCCTCTGATAAATGGAATATTGAAACTATTCCTCCTGACAATGGAAGTTGGTATAATGGGGAGTTACAGTATTATACTGATAGAGAAGAAAATATAAAAGTAGAGAATGGTTTGCTTAAAATTACTGCAAAAAGAGAGGATTATAGCGGTAAGCTATATACATCAGCAAGAATTCACACGCAAGACAAATATGAATTTAAATATGGTCGTATTGAAATGAGGGCTAAACTTCCAGAATGGGAAGGAATGTGGCCAGCTTTTTGGATGATGGGAGCTAATTATGATACACTCGGATGGCCTTTCTGCGGAGAACTTGATATTTTAGAACATGGAGATTATGTTAAATCGTCAACTATAGATGATCCAGGATTAATTTCTTCAGCTGTTCATTACGGTCCTTCAGATCATAAATCTCAGTATGCAACTATTCCAAACACAATTTATTTTGACACGGGTCAAGAGAATTTTGTTAGAGCAGAGACAACTATAGGACTACCTTTTGAAAGTTTTCACACCTATTCTCTCCAATGGTCTCCTGAAAAATTAGAATTTTTTGTTGATGAAGAGATTTATTTTGAATTTCCATTAGCGAGTCAATCCTCACCATTTGATAAGCCATTTTTTATGTTAATTAACCTTGCAGTTGGAGGTCATTGGACAGACGGATATGTTGCACCAGGATTTACTAACGCTACTTATGAAATTGACTATGTTAGGGTATATCAATAAACTACTATTATTAACCCCTCTTGTTGTTTTTTCAAATTTTCAAGACTCAATTCAGATGATAGATTTAGATAATGTAATTGTTAAGTCAACAAAGATAAATTCCACAATACAGCAAACGCCTCTATCAGTTACTTTAAAAAGTTTCAGAGAAGAAAAAAACTTTAATTCTCAATCATCATTTTCAGATTTTATTAAAAACACACCAGGAGTATTTACAACTTCGGCAAATAATTTCTCACAAGATCTTAGGATTTCAATAAGAGGTTTTGGTGCTAGGGCTGCTTTTGGTATAAGAGGAATAAAATTAATAGTTGACGGTATACCCGAAACAACGCCAGACGGTCAAAGTCAGTTGGACAACTTACCATTAGGATTAGTATCTAATATTGAAATATTAAGAGGTCCTAATGCAAATTTATACGGCAATTCATCAGGTGGAGTTATAAGTATTAATACTTTAACTAAGCCATCTGAAAAGTATTACAGAAACTCTGGAATTTTTGGTGCATATCAGTATCAATCTCTTCAAAAAACAAGAATTTTAGATTGGAAAACCTCAAATTTAATTATTCATTATGATAAAAGAAGATCTAATGGTTATAGAGATCAAAGTGGATATAAATCATCTATTTTAAATTTAAAATACATTAATGATTTAGACGAAAAAAATAAAATTGTTTGGCAAATAAATTACACAGACAGTCCATATGCTTATGACTCGGGGGGATTAAAGCTCAACGAAGTTAATGATGACAGAAGACAAGCAAGAAAGAATAATATTGATTTCGATACATATGAAAAAGTTAAACAAATAAAAACTGGAGTTTCATGGAATTATAAGAAAAGTGAAAATTCATACTTTGATAGTTATTTCTTTTACCAAAACAGAGATTTTCTTTCAAAGTTGCCATTTAATTATGGGGGAATAATTACTCTTGACAGAAATTATTTTGGGCTTGGAAGCAAGTATACAAAAAACACCAGTTTTGAAAATCGAAATAGAACTTTAGTATTAGGAATAGACCATCTTAATCAATCTGATGACAGAAAACGGTTTAAGAATGACAGCGGAACACTTGGAGAATTAACTCTAGATCAAACAGAAAAGTTTAAAACTACTGGAGTTTATTTAGTTAATCAGTCATCTTATGAATCAGGGCTACTTGTTAGATATGGGATTAGGTATGATATCAATAATATAGGTATAAATTCCGATAGAGTAACTCTAGACAAACTCAATCCGTCTATAGGTCTATCTTATAAGCTTAATTCCAGGGATAATATTTTCTTTTCATTTGGAACAAGCTTTGAAACACCAACATTAAATGAGCTTTCAAATAATCCCAATGGAACCATCTGTCCAGGAGGATGCCCTAAATTATCCGCATATAATGAAGAACTGAAGTCTAATAATTCTTCAAATTATGAGATTGGATGGAGAAAGTCATTGTCAAATTTAAATTTCGAGGCTGTTGCATATATCACAAACTCAGACAATGAGATTTTGCCCTTTGAGCTTGAAGAGTTCCCTGGAAAAAACTTTTACAGAAATGTAGGTTCAACCTCAAGGGCAGGGTTGGAGTTAAGCTCGCAATTTTTTTTTGACGGAGGAAGGCTTAATTTATCTTATACTTTAAGTAAAAATAAATTTAAAGATTTTGTTGTTGAGGGTAATAATTTATCAGACAACTTAATCCCAGGTATACCAAGTCAAATGTTAGACCTTGATATAGTCTTTAATCTGACAAGAGGGAGATCACTAATCATTTCCAACAGGCTAATAGGTGAAAGATATGCTGATAACGAAAATGAAACCCTTGTAAGTTCCTTCAATTTGTTTAATCTAAAATATTCAAAAGAAATTTTAAGTAATAGTGAAATTTTTATAGGAGCAAATAATATTTTCAACCAGGAGTACTTTGATAACATTCGAATTAATGCATTTGGAAAAAGATATTATGAACCTGCTCCAAAAAGAAATTTCTATTTTGGTATAAACTTTTCATTTTGATAAGAATATACGTCATAATATTAAGCCTTTCCTTTTCAGCATTTAGCCAAAACGATTCATCATATATCTTTATTTTAGGAAATACGCAGGATGCAGGTGTTCCACATATAGGTTGTGAACAAGAGTTTTGTAAAAATAATTATAATTCTAACCAACACTATTTTGCAACTTCAATAGCTGTGGTTGACCCTAAATCATCACAATACACTCTTTTCGAAGCTTCACCTGATATTACTTCTCAGTTAAATTATATTTCTAATTTATTATTTAAAAGATTTATTTTGCCAAATAACATATATATAACACATGCTCATATTGGACATTATACAGGATTAATGTATTTAGGAAGAGAGTCTCTTGGCGCTAGTGGACTTAATGTAAGAGCTTTGCCTAAAATGACAAATTTTCTAAAAAATAATGGACCCTGGAATCAACTAGTCAAGCTTAACAATATTGATCTAGAAGAGATTGAGTTTGATAAAATCTCTTCAATTTTTAATAATATTGAAATTACCCCCCTTCAGGTTCCACATAGAGATGAATATTCAGAAACTGCAGGATATATAATAAAGGGAGAGAATAAAAAGGCTTTGTTTATTCCAGATATTGATAAATGGGAGAAGTGGGATAAAGACATAAGAGATTTAATCCAAGACTATGATTACCTTCTATTAGATGCAACTTTCTATGATGAAAAAGAAATAAACAGGGATATCAATGAAATACCTCATCCATTAGTGAAACAAACACTAGATGCTCTTAGCAATTTGAGTCCTAAAGCTAAAAGTAAAATATACTTTATTCACATGAATCATACTAACATGATGCTTGATCCTGAAAGTCATCTTTCAAGATTAGTTTTAAGCAAGGGCTTTAACATTGCAAGGTTGGGTCAGAAACTTTATTTATAGATCTCCTGACTGTAATTTTGCTGCTATATCCTGAACTTCATCAAGAACTCTTAACAGATTACCTCCCCAAATTTTAGCAATTTCATCATTATTATAACCTCTTTCTCTTAGCTCTTTAGTTACATTCATTGTTTCAGAAGCATCTTTCCAACCAACTATTCCACCACCACCATCAAAATCTGAGCTTATTCCTACGTGATCAATTCCAATTTTTTCAACCATGTAATCTATATGATCAACAAAATCAGAAATGTTAGGTGGAGGGTCTTTTCTGTCAGTTAGATAGCTTCCAAGCGCAACTGTTTGAACAACACCTCCGTTTTCCTTTACCCAATTCAGCTGCTCATCATCGAGATTTCTCGGGTGGTCTCTTAAGGCACGCGCTGAGGAATGTGAAGCTACAACTGGAGCAGCGCTTAATTCAATCATTTGCTTAATTGCCTCTTTTGACGGGTGTGAAATATCAATCATAATTCCATAATAGTTTAATTGACGAACTACTTCTTTTCCTAGGTCGCTTAGTCCATTGTGTAAATAAATACCATCATATTCTCCAGTATTGGAATCAGAGAACTGGCTATGGCCATTATGTGCTAGAGAAACATATCTTGCACCTCTTTCCCAAAATTTCTTAACATTAGATATGTCAAGCCCCATTGGATAAGCATTTTCCACACCTATCATAGCTACTTTTTTTCCTTTTGCATATATTCTTTTCACGTCATCAGAGGTAAGAGCAAGCTCAATTTGATCAGGAGCATATTCATTTACCAGCCTATCAATAGCATCAAATTTGGACATTGCATTTTCTAAAGCGCCTTCATATCCTTCTTTATCTAGACTTCCCTGACCTGTATAAACAATAAACCATCCTACATCTAGTCCTCCCCCCTCCATTTTAGGAAGATTTACCTGCGTATCAGTATTCATTGTGTAGTTTAAAGAGTCTGTAAAGTTGATAACATTTATATCATCATGTGTATCGATGGTTATAATAGGGTTAGACGAGTTACTACAGCTTGTTAATAATATTAATGTTACAGAGCATAAAAGCGTAATTTTTTTCATTATTGGTTAATTTTTATTTATCTGATTTTCAGGTATTTATGGGTTAATTATAATCTTTGGCACAGTATTTGCTTATGTGTGTGTGTACATTTAATATGTAACATGAACGTTCATAATAAAATACAAACAATAAATATAAATTAAATTTTAAAACATGAAAAAAGGATTATTAACTGTTTTGCTTGCCTCACTAGTTTTAGTGGGTTGTCAAAACTACGATGATCAATTTGATGACTTAAACGCTCAAATTAGCGCTTTAAAATCACAAGTTGATGGTTTATCTGCTTTATCAGGTCAAGTATCTTCTCTTTCTGGGACTATTAGTGGTCTTCAGGCTGGGATATCTGCTGCTCAAGCTGCTGGTGCTGCTGCTACTGCTGCTGCTACTGCTGCTGGTACATCTGCGGATGCTGCTACTGCTGCTGTAGGTGCAATTCCTGAAGTAGATCTTTCTGGTCTTTCTGCGTCTTTAGCTACATTACAAGCTGAAGTTGATGCAATCGAAGCTTCAATAGCTACTACTGCTACTGCTGCTGAAGTTGCTGCGCTACAGACTAGTCTTACTGCTGTGGAAACTGATTTAGCTGATTTATTAACTTCTAACAATGTTTATGCAACACCAATAACTGTAAACAGTGCTGCTTCAATGGCTTCTGCCCTTGCATTAGGTAACAAAGTTGCCTTAATGAATGCTGCTGTTACAATTACTGATGATGCAACAATATCAGATACTGATATTCAAACATTTGTTAACAGAATTAAAACAATGAATGGTGCGTTTACGTACTCTTCAGGTTCTGCTACAGGATTTACACCAACTTTCGATGAGATGGTTGCTGGTACTGTATTTGCTTTAACGCCTGCAGGTCCTCTGTCATTTAAGAAGTTAGCTTCTGCTACTACTGTAACAATTACTACTTCTTATGGAACTAAAATCACATCTTTAGATATGAGTGCTTTGACATCTGTAACAAGTTTTAATACAGGTACAGTTGACCAGTTACATTTAACAAGTGCTACTAACGTAGACCTTGGTGAATTAACAAGATATGGTTCTGACCTTACAATTGCAACGAAAAAAGGCGCTACACTAGATATCGCAAAATTAGATGACAAAACTGCTGCTGGTGTTCAATCAGATATTAATCTGACTCTTAACGGTCCAGCTTCAGTTACATTAAGTCTAATTGCTGATGGTGATATTGACTTAACTAACGTTGCTTCTGCTACTGTATCAGGTTTTTACGGTACATTAGATATTAACGCTGGTGTTGAAACTTTAACTACAACAGATTCAGTATTTATCGAATTAGATGGTGCTACTGACCTAGTTACTGGAACATTAGATTATAAATATGACTGGGATCCAGATTTAACAACTGCGAATGCTGCAATTGCTGCTGCAGGGTACAGTACAACATATTTAGAAGACTATAGTGCTACTGGTTCTATTGTTGGGACAGATCTTAAGACTTTAACTATTACAGGAGATCTATTAGATCTTTACTTAGATGAAGCAAATCTTGAGACATTATCTATTAATGCTAACATGACTGATTTAACTATGCAAACGTTAACTGATTTAACTAGTTTAACAGTTTCAGGTAAGATTGGTAATATTACATTAGATTCTTCTCCTAACATCGCTGTTGCTGATTTTAATCACACAACAAACATGGAGAACAAAAGTTCTGCTACTGCTAACACTTCTGCTCAGTTCATTGTTACTGATAACTTAGGTTTAACAACACTTCACACTACAGGTGATGATATTTCTACCTTCACAGTTACAGGTAACGATGCATTAGTTGAATTAGACATGACAGGTCTTAAAGATCAAGGTGGTGCTACTTCTGCTGATGTTAACTTATATGATAATGATTTAACTGCTACAAGTGCTACTAACTCTACTGATGGAGAAACTGACAAATCTGATGGTGCTACCGGTGATGCTGGTACATATGATGATGGTACTTCAGGTATGGATTCAATGAAAATTTATCTTACTGCAATTGCTGCAGATTCAGATAATGATGCACAAGTTAGTTTTGATACTGTATCTTCAGAGGATGATACTGAAACTACAGGTACAACTACTACTACGTTAAATGTTATAGGTGCTACTACAGCTACTACAACTAAAAACGAAGCAACTGTACTTAAAATGGTTTCTGGTTCAGCTAATACTGCTGCTGGTGCAAAATCTGCTATTGCTCAAATTTATGGTATGATCATTACTCCAACTGCTCAGTCAAATGACGCTGGAACTACTGCTGGTACACTTCAGGTTACTACTAACGGTGTTAACTTATTTGATACTACATTAACAGGAAATGGTACTGCACTATCAATGGGTGGTAACCAAGATCTTGATATTGCTGCTATTAAGTCTAGTATTAACTTATCTAGAGCAACATCTGCGGGTGTTACTATGGATGCAAAAAGAGGAGCTAACTCTTCTGCTGCTGTAACTCTTAGAGATGTAATTGAAGGAACAACTACTTCAGTACTTGGTGAAAGATATACAACAGCTGCTGCTGTAACTGCTGCAAACACTGCTACTAACTATGGTATGGGATCTGATGATTACATTACTGTTACTGTTGGTTCTAATAGTGTAACAGCTACTGGTGCTTCTTCAACAAGTTTAGCTTCTGCTGTATATACTGCATGGGCTGCTAAATACCACTCAAGTGGTACTGCTTCAGCTGCTGCGGTTGCAACAATGACATCTCCAACAATTGGATCTGGAGCATCTCAAGCACTTGCTTGGACAATGAACCAGGAAGATAGTGGAGGTTATGGTAAAACAATTTCAGCTTCTGTAACTGCTGGTACAACAACAGCTACTTCAGCCGCTAACATGGATTGGACAATTGGTGCTAGTAATCTTACGTCAAACAACACAACTGTTGATGATGGTGTTTCTACGATACTAACACTAACTGCTAATGCTGCAGATACTGCAGTGGCAACGGTAACAACAGCTGTTTCAGCTGCTGCTTCTATGGCTGCTATTGCAATAGCTACAACAAAAACAACTAACACTGCTTGGGCAAATGGTGACCTTACTACAGGTGCACAAGAGCCTATAACTGATGTTAGAGCAAAAGAGGACGCGGTTGATGCTGCTACTTCTAATGCTGTTGCTGCGACTAGTTTCAGCAGAGTTACTTGGTTAGGATAATTTAACTAATAACTTTATAAAAATTAAACCCTCCTTTATGGAGGGTTTTTTTATTTTTGATTTATACTCTAAAGAGAAAGAATGAAAAATGTTTTTCAATTAGTTCTACTAACCCTCTACTTCTTTATTTTTTTAATTTCTGAATCGTCATTAAATCTATATTTATCATGGGATAGAATAATGCCTCAATTTTTGTTCCTAGGTATATTAAACACTTTATCATTTGCTCATTTATTAAGAAACAATCTGCTATTGCTAAGCATTAGTTATGCTCTAAAAGAAAAAATAATTATATGTTATTCTTTATTTATTGCAGTATGTTTTGTTTCAATCTTTTTTACAGCTAACATCAGTGAGTCAATTATTGTTTTCTCACAATATTTTACATATCTATTATCTTTTATAGCTATTTACTCTATATCTAAATCAATTGGAAAAATCTTTTTACAATGCTTTATATTGTTTTCAGTATCTGCATTATTTATTGAGAGTTCATCAATAGTATATAATGCTATAGATCAAGTCTTAATTAATGGTCAAACTTTTGAGAGAAACAACTTTATGCTTAGAACCTTTACTGGTAATATAAATATTGCTGCTAACTCTATAGTATCAAAAATAATGATAGTGTATTTAATTATATATACATACAAGGATAAGAGGTTAATCTATCTTTCATACGCACTATTGTTCATTTCATTTTCAGCGTTATTTATATTATTAACTAGATCAGCTTTCCTGTCGCTAGGTTTATTGACTCTAGTTCTGATATCATTTAACTATAAAAAAATTATTTCACGTTCTGTCCCATTATTAGTTATTATG
>Ga0102907_1000277_pt1 | contig 15952 bp, 14 predicted proteins | sample Colrivmet1556B02_FD_79136 | JGI IMG/M metagenome (GOLD analysis project Ga0102907, IMG submission 79136) | Estuarine microbial communities from the Columbia River estuary - metaG 1556B-02 | ecosystem: Environmental > Aquatic > Marine > Intertidal zone > Estuary | place: USA: Columbia River...
ACCGCATCTGGTAAAATAAGTTGATCTAAATTAGAAGGTCTATACTTCTCTGTAAATAATTGGTTGATTGATTGCATGCAGTATATGTTTAATTGTTATAGTGCTAAAGCACCAAAATGTTTCATAGATAAATATAGTATATGAGTATACGTATTGAAAAGACTGGTGGTCCTTGGCCCGCAAACAGATATGGTATCATCTTAAAGTACTTACCACGATTCTTAAGAAAGTTTCTAATAACTCATAGGAATCTTGCTAAGTGGTCCGATGATGACCAATTCATGGAGTGTGTTTTAAAAATGCAAAGACCCAGATCTACTACTTCTACTAAAATTTATTGGGATATGAGAACTGATACTGCTCTATCTGAAAAGGGATTAGAACGTTCATATAATACTGTTGAATGGTATTGTGCTATTTCACTTAAACCTATTAAGGCTAAGTTTATGAATTTTGATTTAAAGAATTTCATACACTCAGAATATTATGATGTATTAGATGCACCAATGATCGATAGTCGTATACTTAAATCCTCGGTTGAGTTTCGTAAGAAATGCAAAAAACTCCTGCTCGCAGAACGAGAGGAGTTTCTTAAACTTGCAAAAAAGAACGCTAAGCGCTCTCTTTAATATTACATTAATGCTTTAAATTTCTGAGCTATCGTCATTGATTCATGTACTACTGATTCATCTTTTTTAGAACTTAATCCCTCTTTATCAGCTAATTCTTTGCTTTCTTTCTCGAACTTATCTAATTTGTTCTGAGCCTGTTCGATTTTTTCAGAGTCTTCAGATGCTTGTGCCTTTCTCAATTCACCGGTAGCAACTGCAATTTCGTATTTTTTAATCACGGACGGAGAATTTGTATCGTCTTTCTTCGCATCTTCAAGCTTTTGCTTATTAGTTTCAAGCTTCTTATCTAACTCAGCATCTGTAAGCCCGTCAACGCCACCTTCTTTCTTTTCTTTAGATTTCTTATTAACAAGTGTCTTATATAGTTTTTCAGCGTCTTCATCAGAAATACCTGGTGCTCTATCTTTAAAAGTACTAGCACTAATCTTTTCAACCTTATCAAATTCTTCTTGCTTTATTTCACCAGCATCAAAGCTAACCTGTGCAGATATGTATTTGTCTATTTTCTCTTTAGCCTCTTTTTGCTTATCATCAAGACTAGCATCTTCTTTTGCTTCTTTCTCTTTTATTCTTTTTGCACTTAACTCTAATATCTTAGCTCTTTCTGCAGCACGGGCTTCTTGTTTTTTCTTCTGTTCTTTAGCCGTTTTAATATCTTTTTCTATTTGATCTTCATCTTTATCATCGGCATCCATAGTTGCCTCAGCTTTCATGTCTATTAAAAGAAGTTCATGTCTATTGTCCACATCTAATTTATAGGTGTCCCATAAATTAGTATATTTTTCATTATCGATTGGGTTATCATCAATCATTTTTTTAGTTTCTGCTTCCGCTGCTGTAATAGCCTGTTTTGCCTTTGCAGTAACTGCTTCTTTTTTAGTCTTAATTTTTTCTGCGATTTTCTTATTAGAACCTTTTAATAATTCATCCCTCTTGGCGTATATCTTATCTTTAATCTCCTTTTTAGCTTCCGGAGTTATGTCTTTTTGATTAACCTTATCAATTTGTGTTTTAATTTTAGCAGCAATCTTGTCTTTTATTTGAGCTTCTAGTTGGTCTTTTTTTGCATCAAACTGACCTTCTAATTCTATTTTAGTTACTTCAGCTCCTCGCTCTTTCTTTTTAAGGGCTGAGTATTGGCCCATTCTTGTAGAGTAGGCTTTAGTAGCTTTAAATTTTGCAAACATTTTAGTTAAAAAACTATCTTCTTCATTAATAGCCTCTGTTGATTCAAATAAAGCACCATCCTCAAACCACTCATCTGCTTCTAATAAAACTGCTTCTGTGATTTGCTTTGAGAGAGCATCTAAATTATTTAATATAGCATCAACATCTTTGATTATTTCAGCTCGTACCTCTTCACCTGATACTACATTTGCTACTGGAGCTTTAGGTGCTTCAGTTGGCTGAGCCACTACCTTATCTACAGTAATAGAAGCTATTTTTGTTTTGGCCGCCGGTGTAACTGATTGTGATGGTTTAGAAAGGTCACTTGCAGAAAAATCTTCTAGCAATTGAATCTTCTTACCTAATTTAATCTTTTTCATATTAATTTTTAAATTTTATATAACTATTCCGATAGATTATATATCTTCCTAAAATTGAGCAAAAAAAAAGACCCTCAATTAAGAGGGTCTTTAATATAAAATTTAAACTATAAATTATAGTTCGAAGTTCAATAAAGAGAATTTCTCATATTGAGTTCCTGGGTGGAATCCAGCTTGAACTAATGCGTATCTAGATTTTACAGCTACTTTCGGAGCCATAGTTCCTTCAACGATAGTTTGTACTGATTCAGCCATTAAGTAAGGCATGAATACTAATCCAGGTCCGTTACCGTCACCTTTTCTACCAACTAAGATCTCAACATCGTCGAAAGCTACAGATGGGTCAGTATAAACGTTGATACCAGCGATAGATCCTAAAGGATAAATTGCACCAGCAACTTGGTTTATAGTGTTAGCCATTGGGTATGCTACGAAACCAGCAACACCTTGTAAAGCAGATGCAACTTTTCCACCTACTACAGCGAAGTTACCAGCACCTCTTCTACCTCTTTGCGCGATTAAGTTACCAGCAGCTAAGATTGCAGTTAAGATTCTTCTGTGTGAGTCACCTTTAGTTTCTCCACCAGTTACAGCAATGTTCATAGTTTTAGGAACACCACCATCTAAACCGAATAGGTTAGTTCCAGCGATAGATCTCATCGTTAATAAGATGTGATTGTTAATAGACTGAGTTAATTCGTTAGTTAAAACTGCTTCTACTTGAGCAATAGCATCAACACCGAATTGTTTAAGATCTTGAACTTGCTCTCTTGTTACGGCAGCAGCAACTTGGAAAGTTTCAGCAGCAACGCTTTTAGAGAATAAGCTTAAGCCCATTACTTTGTCTGGAGTAGATTCACCTAAACCTCTTGACATTGGAGCACCTAGAGCGTTTGCGTCTTTAGCACCAGAAAATTCAGGAATATGATCTTCTAAAGCAGGTACTAATTCAGCATCAGCATAAGTTACTGTTACTAGACCAGCTGCTAAAGTATCAGCTCCTAATTTGATGATGTTTAAACCATCAATTCTAGAAGTTCCAACTTTTGTATCACCAGCTGATTCAGCTAATGCAGTTCTAATGTAAGTTGGGTGTACAGTACCATCAGCTCCTCCGTTTGCAGCGTTAGCACCTAAAGTTCCTCCTTCGTATACGAAGTCAAGGTAAGATAGTAATCCCATTGGTCCAGCCATAGGTACAACAGGTACTAGGTCTAAACCGATAGTTTGTGCAGCTACTTGCATAGCTAAAGGTAAAAGGGTTGGAGCTTTATCTCCAGATCCGTTTGCACCATCTGTTGGAAAACTTGTGTTTCCCATACCTGCTAAGTTCATACCAGGATTTAAAGACATGATATTCGCGTCTTCATAAAGCTTGTGATTGTGACAGTATTCTGACATCCAAGCTAGTTTGCTAGATTCATTGATTCCTGTTGCTTCCTCAATAATAGGAGCCCAAGTACCTCTGATCTCAGCTTCGTTAATTAAATTTGCCATTTTGATTTTTATTATTTTTAATGGTTTTTATGTTTCTCACGATTATTCGTTTGAAACTCGACTTGCTTGAGTGTTCTGCTTCTGTCACTCTTTTATCGTCGATATTGTTATTTTATATATATTACTTTTTAAATCTTTTGTTTAAAGCTGCAGCCATGTCAGATACATCGTAAAGTGGCTCGTTCTTCTTCTCAGCAACTGCTGATTCGTTAACTGCCGCTAACTTTTCTAGGTCAACTTTTACCTCTCTTAGATCTCTAGTTTCCCAGAAGTTTCTAACTTGATACTCAGTATTTAGAGTATGGTATTTAGCTTGAGCTTTAATTTGTGTTTGTTTTGCTTCAGTTAAAGACTGGAATTTTTCTTTATATTCTGCAGGAGCAGATGCCATAAAGAATGGTTCAGAGTTTTTAGCTTCAACAACTGCTTCAGCGTTTTCAATGATTGCACTAATTTGCGCTTCATTCATAAATGATCTTTTTGCAACCTTGGCTCTAACTTCAGATTTAGCATCTTCGTTTAAAGTGTTGTAAGATTCTTGTATGCTATTAGATACTACGTTTAAGAATGCAGGAGCTTCATTTTCTTTAACCTGTGCAGCTTCTACTAATGCATCTAATTTAGACGCAATTTCGTTTTTGTAAGATTCTAATGGATCGTGTACTCCATCTTCGCCTTCAGCTTCTTCATCAGATTCACCAGCTTCAGCTTCTTCAGATTCTTCATCTGCAGTTACATCTTTAGTTTCATCTTCTAATTCGTCAGCAGGCTCTCCGATGTCTCCTTTAGGATCTACATCACCTTCTTTAGAATTATCACCAACTTCTTCTAAGTCAGCTTCTTCTTTTTCAGCAGCAGGATCTTCTTCTTCAACTACTTCTTCAGCACTTTCACCAGCTTCATCTTCTTCAGCTACTTCTTCAGCACCTTCACCAGCTTCATCTTCTTCAGCTACTTCTTCAGCACCTTCACCAGCTTCATCTTCTTCAGCTACTTCTTCAGTTTCTTCAGCTTCTTCAACTTCTTCAGTTTCTTCAACTTCTTCAGTCTCTTCAACTTCTTCAGTTTCTTCAACTTCTTCAGTTTCTTCAACTTCTTCAGTCTCTTCAACTTCTTCAGTTTCTTCAACTTCTTCAGTTTCTTCAACGAATTCTTCAGCGTTTTCTTTGTCTTCTTTGTCGACGTCTTCTACTGGATATTCTTCATCGCCTACTTTAAATGTCTTTTCGCCTTTTGCAATTGCTTCTGCTCTTGCAGCACCAAATTCATTTCCTTCTTCAACTTCTTCAGTCTCTTCAACTTCTTCATCGTGATGTGCTTCATCAGCTTCTTCAACTTCTTCTTCAGTTTCTTCAACTACGCTTTCGTTAATAGATGATGCAATATACTCAGCATACTCAGATACTGATTGTAAATTTTCTTTTAAATACTCAACATATTCCATAAGTTTTGCATGCGTGGTTGCACCTTCATTATGATTCTCTGCTAAATAATCAGTGAAATCTTTAACTTTAGAAATACCTTCAGCTAAATGTTCAGAGTATTGAATACCTTGATCTAATTTTTCAGCAACAGCCTCAGTATAAGATATACCTTGATCTGCTTTTTCTGCGACGTGTTCTGAATATTGAATAGAATCGTCTAATTTGCCAGCTAAATACTCAACATATTCTGAGAGAGTATTTACGCTTTCAACTATAGTGTCGTTATGAGACTTTACATCTTCTAACGTTTCGTCTTCGTTTGTTGCGCCGATAGACTCTTTAATGCTTTTCATTTCGTTAGCTAAGTACTCAGAATACTTATTGAAATCTTCAGCTTTTACAAATTCTGCCATGTTTTTTTCTTTATTATTTGATTCTTTATTGGTTTTAGTAATTTCTTGTGTCTCTTCAAGTGATTCATTGGTTTCATTTAAATCATATATCCATAGACCTGAATTATCATCGAATCCATAAGATTCGTTAACTCTTTTTAATTCAGCGTTTGCAAATCCTGGATCTGCAACTAAATCGTAAGTGAATAATTGTTTGATTTTTACCTTTCCGTTAGATTCAACGGCTCCGGCTGCTCTTGATGAGATTTGTAATGGTACACCAGCATCTACTAGGGCTTTAGCTTGACGACCTGCGTCAGTATCTAGTAATTTGATTCTACCTCTTACTTCTTTTGATTCTTTGTCGTAATATAATTCTTCAATAATATGAGAGACACTCTTAAGGGAAATATCGAATTGTTGCGGGTGATCTAACTCACCTAATAGCTTAGAAGACTTAATCTTGTCTTGTAATGCTTCTATCTGAGGAACGTATTCGCTCTCAGTATAGATTCGATTATTTTTATTCTTTTGATCTATTTGACCAAATATACCTTCTAGAATGTAATCTTTATTCTCAGTATCAGTTACTTTTAGCTGAGATGAAGACATTTCAACAATTAATAAGTTGTTGTTATTTGTCATAACTATGATTTATCTATTTTTATTATATATCTACTTGTATTATGCAATTATCTTAATATCTTTTAGATGTCAATATCCAGGTCTCCGTCGTCGCCTTCTTTTTTGTCATCTTCCTCTTCTTCGCCATCAGCTGCTTTTTCTTCTTCTGCGTCTTCTGCAGATTTATCTAGGTAATATGCTGTTAAAATATCCATTTCGCCCTCAGCGAATGCATCTTGCCCATATTCATTATAGAAGTAATCTTTAAAATCGCTTTCAGTTTTAGAAGCTGTAATTGCTCCTAATATTTCAGCAGATTTAATAGTAGAACCAGAATCTAAGGTCTGATCTTCTACATATATTTTAGAATCTTCTCCTGCTTTTAGCGAGTCTTCGGAAATAAACTCTTCAAATGTTTTAATAATCTTCATGTTTTATATATCTCTTTTTCTTAACTATCTAGGATTAGCGGCTATATGCCCATTCCGTCGTCCTCTTGTTCAGGTTCATCGGCGGCTGATTTTCTTTCCTTTGCTTTATATGCAGCGTTAGCTCTAATCTCGTCGTCAGTTAATTTTAAATATTTTCTGACTAGATATTCTTGATCAAAGTAATACTCTTCTTCCATTGTTTCTTGGTTAGTTGTCATTAAACTATCTCTCATACTTGAAATAAAGTCTAATCTTAATTGCATAATCTCTTGTTCTTTTAATTCAGCGAACATGTTCTCTTCATTATATCTTAAGGCTACTTGAGTCTTAAATTGAGGATCGTCTTGGAATTCAGGGTATTTAAGACACATTTGAATGTACATCGGCTTAACCAATATCTCTTGAAATACAGATCTTAATCTTTTAATAAACTTACCGAATTTGATTTCATCTCTTACCATACCATCACCTGCTAATGCATAGTCACCGCCATCATCTTCATATAAGAATCTGTTGTAAGGAATTTTAGAAACCTCTTTTAATTTGTTTTGGAAATAACTAACTGCTTCAGTATCTGAAAGATCTGGTCCTTCAGAACTAAGAGTTTCAATTTCTGGTGTTTCACCATCTTTAGAAGGTAACCAGTATTCTTTACTAAATTGTAGCATTGGCTTACCATCAGTTTCTAATGTTCCTGATTCGAAGTCAAAATCAACTACCTCTTTATAGTTATTCATTAACTGAGCTAACGATTGCTTTGCTCTAGTTTTAGATTTACCACCTACAGGTATAATAAACTTCATTCTAAATGAAGCGTTGGTTACAGCCCAGATTACTCTGGTATGTTCCATAATTCTAAGTAGGTTAAATGATCTGATTAATCTTTCAACATAAGATACTCTTGATGCTGTTGAAAGTGAAGAATAAGAAATGTAAATGATTTGAGAATCATATAATACTCTTTCTTTAGTAGGTTCGTCTTTGTATTGAACCCAAACTTTTTTACCATCGTCTTTATTGTAACCTGGCATTAATGTAACTGGATCAATTTCTTTAAATCCAATAATTTCGGTTTGGTCTGGGGAATAAATTATCTCAAATGATAAGTAACCATCAACTAGGAACTTTCTAAAGAAGTACCATGCTGATTGTTCGCCATTAAAACCAAAGTAGTGGTATATTTGTCTAAAATATTTGTTAAGGTCTTTTTGTACATCATCTGATACATCAAGTCCCATTATTTCAGGTTGGCAAAAGAAGTTTTTATCATCATATACAACTGCTTCATCACAAAGTATATCTAGAATATCTTCTACCTCATCGTTCATTGAGAATCTTCTTAATTCATCTCTCTTTCCAGGGTAATCAGTATCAAAGAACGGTACGTTCTTCTTCATGTTTATATCTCCCATGGATAGTGCAGCAAATGCACCATAAATATCATCGTTGTCTAATCCAAACGGATTCATTTGGTTGTAACCAAACTGGTCTTCCATTGGGCCAATCGCTTGAGATTGTCTAAGCACCATGTCATCATAACGCATACCAAAAGAACTTAGCGTCTTCAAAGCATTGGAGAGGCTAAATGGTCTTGCGTTAGAACTAAGAGGTCCGTTTCTTTTGTCAGTAAATCCTGCCATAATATAGTATTATTTCTGTTTTATATATCTCATTTATTTAGATGGTTTCTGAAGGCTGCTCTGATCTTGCCAACTGATGAGCCATTTAGCTCTAAAAAGTCACAAAGGGCTATCTCAGGCCATCGTTCGTATGCCACTACAACTTGTTGAGATTTACGAGTTGTTGCATATTGTCTAATTGCAAAATCAAAGCCATATCTCTTTAGGAATGATTTAGCTCCTTGGTATGATAATGATAATGGTCCTTGTGCTCTAGCGTTCTCTGTTTTAGAACCTCTATTCTGTCCTTGTATATAGCCTTTGTATTGCTCATAGACGAAATCTAAGAGGTCTTGCTTTACAGGGACTGGTAACATATTAAGATTGATACCCATGTCATTACCTGTATCTGAGCGGTTCAGCGCCAATACTACTGGATTGCTGTCCCACCATTCTGCGACAATTGGGTTTTCATATCTAAACACATATATCTTACCTTGTTGGAATGGACCTGCTGATCTAGCTACTGCCTTTTCTCTAACAGCTTTTTTAGAAGTATTAAACCAATCTTCTGCTGCACTGGCTGCTCTTGCCATTCCACCAGCTTCTTTAGATAATTCTCCTATTTGTTTTTTAATCTGTCCCATTATTTAAGTGTCTTTTCAGTTAAGACTATAAATCGCCAACCTCGGTTTTCACACCAAGCATTTGCATAAGCATATTTATCTCTATTCTTAACATACTGTTCTGCCAAAAATTTATAGGAGTTAAGTGCCTTCTTAGATTTCTTTAAAGGCGGTTTAGGTTTTTTAATCTGTGCTTCTGGCTTTATTTCAACTAGCCATTCTACTGGTGGCTCATCGCCAGTACCAGCTGTTTTCATATAAAAGTCCGGATAATAAATGTGTTCTTTTTTATCCGCAGTCCACATGTATTTAATTTTAACAGGTTCACTTGACCACTTTAATACATTATCTTTAGTATCGCACATGATACAGAACTTTCTTTCCCAAGAGGAACGATAAATGATCGGCGTTGGGCCGATATACTTATCTGGATTTTCAGGAGTAAAATACCCCTGTACAAATCCTGAGTTACCACTAGGTTTTAAGTTCTTTATTGACATTAAATATTAAACATTCCGGATTCACCATCGCCACCTTTGGTATTAATGCGATCCATTGACATTGTGTTTTTATATTTCGTAGGATGTATTTTATTCCAGCCCTTTGCATAACCTCTCTTTGCAATCTCTGTAAAGTATGCAAATGCATTGGTATATTTAGGGTTAAAATTCCTCCAGTACTTAAGAAGATCTAATATAGCAAACTGCATACAATCATTCTTGTCGTCGTCGTTTAAATATACTAGTTTTCTAATTGCTCTTTCAGCGATTAGTATCAACATCTTCTCAGCGTCCTTTGTTAACTTATCATCTTCTTTAGACAATACAATCTGATTGTATAAGTCTTTGTTATTTAAATAATTCTTTTTTCTAGGCACAGTAGTTAATTTCTATTTGATTACTAGTTATATGAAAAAAAGCCCATTTGTTTCGAATGGGCTTTTCAGTCGGTATTTTAAGAGAGTGTGATTATACTGTATCTTCAGATGATATGTTAATCTTGTACTTTTCTACTCTAAATGGTTTGTTTTCTACAAACACAGTTAAAATATCATTTTTACCTGCTTGGTTAAATTCTACAGAGTCTACTTTAATAGAACCGTCTTCTGCAATACCTTCAACTTCTGATTTTAATGTAGCATCTACATATCCATCTTCAATCGTTAGTGTATCATTTTCTAGAGCTTCAACTTCTTCGCTAATTCTAGTAATTTCAGAACCTATTAAGTTATCTGCTGCTTTAATGTCCGGAAGGTTTCTATCAGCTTCTGCTAATCTACCCTTTTGGTCATATAAGAAAGATAACATCTCTTTGTAAAGACTTATCTTTTCTAATTTTTTACCTGTTGATATTGCTGCAGATTCTAAAAGATCTTTAAACTGTTCAGTAATATCTGCTCCAGTTTGTTCTTTTACGTAATCTATTGCTGCATCACTTAGCATTTTTTCAAAGCTAGCTAATTTAGTAGTTTCGTTTACTCTAAATACAAAAGCATTTTTCTCTGCTCTCATAGTTACTACAGTAACATCTCCTTGTGTAGCTTCTGTTACAAAATCTAAAACTTTATATGAGTTATAGTTTTCACATGCTAATTGAAATGCATCGATTAATTTTTTATCTGCGTATTTAATATATGCTGATGAAAAGAACACTTCAGATAGTTTATCTTCAGTACCTATTGGCATTTCGATATTACCTGCTTTATATAAGTTCTCATTTACATCGTATGAAAATTTTACTGTTAGGCTATTAGCTTTCGCTTCGCTTATTGCAGTTTTAGTAGTTTTAATTTCCTTATTAGCTTCTGTTAAGGCTCCGGATTTTTCATCTTTGCCATAAGAAATTCTAAGTTCTTTTGCAGTCTTTTCTAGGAATGTCAGCTTTTCAGTTAGAGCTAAATAGTTATCAAAATTTTCTACTGAACCTTCTTGTATTTTAGTTACTGATGATTTAGCATTGTAATCATAGTAAAAAGAAATACCTGATTCGTTAATATCGAATATCTTACCGGCAGCAACTAGAGTTTTAAAAGTATCATTAGTTTCTGTGATAGCTTCAATATGACTTCCTGTGATTTTAAAATCACCTCCAGCTGCATGGAAGATATAACCCTGTCCTTGTTCTAGGATTGGTGATTTAATTTCTTTGTTAAATGTATTTGTCATTATCAAATTTTTATGTTTTCTTAATGTATATATCAATCATTTTCTTCATCTAGTTTATCACCCCATGGGAAGCGCTTTGCTTTTACCTCGTAATTGTCTCCGAGGAGTGCACTATCTGGAGTTCCCATGCCCGGTGTGGTTAGATTACTATTACCAATACCGAACATTCTATTAGATTGTTTTCTACGTCTACTAAGACGTTTAATTTGAGATTCTGTTGTTAATTGATTACCTAATGCTTCTAAAATAGCAGGGTCTGTTACGTTAATGCCAGTCTCAGTTTTAATCCACTGTTCTCCATTAGATTCCCATTTAGCTGGTTCATAACTATCATAATATACTCTAGGAAATCCGGTTGCATCTAAGAATCCATTAGGATCTATATAGTCTCCAACAGTACCATTAGCATAAGAAGTTCTAGTGAATTTTCTATACACATCTTCTTCAAAATCAAACGATGGTATAAATGAATTTATTTCTAAACTAAATGTAACTTTATGGTTTTGTTTATCATCAAATGAATATTCAACAGGTCTTTCTTGTGTATAATCATCTGGCATCATATACTCAGATGCAATTCTATAAGTACCCTCTTCTAAATGACCAGCATCTACGTGGTAGAAATTAGCCTTGTACATTCTTTTTACAATAGCCTCAGTAACTTTAAATAAGTCTAATTGGCTAGAGAGTAAAATTTCAACGTCAACTCCAATTGTACATGGGATCATTTCAAATTCTGCAACATAGCCTTCCATTAGGCCATCTTCATTCATCATCATATAATGACCCATATTTCTTTTGTTAACTAATTTAGATGGGTCTACTGCGAATGAAGTTAGGTTTACAATACCTCTTGGTACTTTATCGTAATTACCGTCTGCAAACTCTCCGTTAGGATCACAGCTTTCGCCATTTGCATTAGAAAACAAGAAACTATCTTTCATAAAATTCTCATCTCCAGATACTGCATAAAAGAAAGGTACATCGATTTCTGCCCTTTCATCATTACTGATCTGTCTATAAAAACTAAGTTTACTATTAAGATCAGCTAATAAGCCGACAATAACATGTCTAATAACTGAATCGTCTTTGTTGAATTTTAAATTATATGTAGCCATAGGTTATATATCTTCATTTACTGGAAACAAAAATGGCCAATATTTCTATTGGCCATTTTTAATTAAATTTAATTAGAGTTATGCTTCACAATTTCCAATAGTAGGATTAGTATCTAATAGTTGATGCGCTTGCGCTGATGTTGATCTAACAACTACATAAGTTTCAGCATCGAAAACGAGTCCTTCAGAGATCAGTACCTCATTAGCTTCGTATGCGTTAAAACGTATCAAATCACTTGATGATGTTTTTAGTATGTAAATGGTACTTCCACCACATGCTGTAACCTCATAATAGTAATCTGTAGGAGTAGGATTTTCTTTATTGCCACCTTCGTCGCCTTGGTTGCTATTTACTCCGTCGTAATTAGTCCAAGCTCCAAGAGTTGTGTTGTTTATAGCTGCTACTGCCTCTGCGTCATTTGCGAATGTTCCAATACCTAATTCATTTGCAATACCTAAGAAATCTGCTTGAGTAGGAACTCCTTTAAATGCTAGTTTTCTAGCTGTTCCATCAAAACCGTATCCTTCTACTACATCCCCAGGTACATAACTTGCAGTATCAATTGTACCTTCTGTGTTAAATGCTTCTGGTAATTCGCCATTAATTTCTGCTGTATAACAAATAATTGAATGAAATCTATCTTCATCGGGTCCCATCGTCCACTCAAAACCTGCGAATTGTTGTCCTGGAACTTCATCTCCACCTTGAAATGGAGTGATGTAATTATCTTGAACAACCAATCTTGCGCCATGTTCTGTATAGCCAGGGAAGTTATATGTTTGTGTTACGGGCTTATACCCAAAATGTCTTGCTAAAACTGCCATAATTTTATTTGTTGTTTATTTTATTTCTTTTATTATATATCCTAGTTAATCTATATTTTCGATAGTAAACTTAGAAAAACCGTTCTCTCTATATATTTGTATCTTCTTATCAAAAATCTCATGTGGCAAAACAGAGTGGTTAATAACAAACGTATTGATTTCATGTTCTTTGATTACTTGATTTAAAATCTTTAATATGTTGTAAACACCATCATGGTCTACTGAAGATAATAGCTCATCTAAGAACAAAAGGTTTAGTTGTGGGAATCTTAACTTTAAGATCTTAATGATTGCGATAATAACAATAAAGTCTGCTTTCTTACGCTCACCAGTTGAAAGTGTCATTGGATTAATATCTTCACCTAGGTGATTAATAATACAATTAAACTTCTCATCAAATCTAATATGGAATTGCAAGTGCATCGTTTGAGTCATTGCAGCTATATTAGTATTAAGTCCTGGTAGGATAGTTTTAACTGCTAAATTCTTTACTCCATCTTCACCTAGTATATTTTCTACAATTTCCATAAAATTATAGTCTGCATTTAAGGTATCTTTACTTGTAGATTTAGCAGCCTCTTTTTCTTCAAATTCTGTAATAAGATTTCTTAAGTGGTCAAAGTCTGAACCTTCTGGAGTATCTTTTAATTTAACGAGTTCTCCTTTAAGTCCTCGCATTGTTACTTTGTTATCTGAGATCTGTCCTTCTAAATCTAGCTTAGCCTCTCTTGCTTCAATTACTTTGTCCTGTAATAAATCCATCTCAGCCTTAATTGATTTAATCTGATCTGTACTCGATTCTATCTTATCTGCAAATTCTACTTTCTGAGTTTTGTGCCAATCTGAAGTTAACTTAGTTTCACATGTCGGGCAATGACCACTCTCATATAGCTTTAACTTCTTATTTAGATAATCTATTTCTCTTTTAATATCACCTGCTTCTGTGCGCTTTTCATTCCATTGAGTATTAAAAGTATTCATTGCACCTTCTTCCTTCTTACGATTAGCATCAATATCTAATACCACTTCATGTAGTGCTACTAATTCATCTTTTAATTCTTGGATCTTAGATTTATTTACATTTTTAGATTCTTCTAACAGAGTATTTAGTTTACCTCTAACCGATCCAATTGAATTCATTATCTCATTTAACTCAGCGTCAAAAGCATCAATATCGAATTTAATATCTCTACGTTCATCTTTGATTTGCTTTTGCATATCATTAAGAATAGAGAAGCCAAACATTCTATCAATAATTTGTTTCTTATCCGAATTAGACATGGTTAAGAAAGATTTAAAATCATTTACTGATAAGATAATTATATTTTTAAATACATGGTATGGAATACCGAATACCTCTTCTTCTAAATAATCTTGTACAGATTTTTTACCGGCTTTATCAAATTCAACTCCATTGATTAATACAGAAAACTTATTAGGCATTAAGCCTCTTTCAATTTCAATCTTCATAGTACCACACATAAGACCGATCTTAACATGTAGTTCTTTATTAATTCTATTTGGTAGATCTGATAATTTTACACCTTCAACTTTACCATACAAAGCATAGATAATAGCATTGGCAATAGTAGTTTTACCATCACCGTTTTTACCTAGAGTTAAAAATAACTCAGAGGTGTCTTCTTTAAATTCTATTCTCTGTTTTTGATTTCCGTAGGAAGCAAAATTCTTAAATTCAATATAGTCTATTCTCATTTATTGATCTGTGTCGTAATTGTATGCTTGTTGAGTATACAATTGTTTTAACTTGCTCTTTAGTCTTATCGTTAAATCATCATCTTGTTTCATACTATCTACATACATATTACATAAATTAAGAATATTGTAATTTTTATACATCTCCTCAATTTCATTAATGTCATAAAAGTCTTTATCAATATATGAATCTTCTTCATAAATATTTGGTTCTAGCTTTCTAGAAATATTTTGAATTTCATTAACCAACTGGCTTAATGCATTGGTTGTAGCGATCTGCGATGGAACGAATAGATCTACAAAGTTATTCTTTATTTGCTTCTTAAATTGACCAAGAGGCATATCATATAGCGCTTTGATATTATACCTTAAGAACTTAGGTGAATCATGATTTTCATGGAAAGTCTCTTCCATTGTTTCTAGATCTACAATATCAAAACCTTTTGGATTATCTCTATCCGATCTAGTCAATTGGTACGGAACTCCTACCATTAATAATTTACCACGTTCTTGTCTAAAGTGAATATGTCCTGAATAAACCCTCATGTATCTGTCATAGATATTAGAATCTGTTCCATGTTCATTTTTAACTTTAGCATTAAGGTAAATACCTCTAACTTCTGAGTGACAATATACAATATCTGCTTGTGGATATTCTGCTAAGGTTTCAGTTTCATGAGCAGCATCTCTTCTCCATGGCATTAGTAAAATGTTTTTACCAGACCAGTTTAATAACTCAGGCTCTTTGTAAACCTGTACATTAGGAATCCATTTTAAACTATCAATCGAAGATATGTCATTTGATTTCTTAGCCCAAATATCGTGGTTACCACATATTACATAACATGGTAGAATCTGTCCTAATCTTTCAAATAAATTTACTGCGTAACTTAGGACTTTAATATTAATAGATTGTCTATTATCAAAAGTATCTCCTACTTGTACTAAGACATCACCTGGTCTTACCTGTTCTTTTAAGATAGGGATAAATGTGTTTTCAAAAAAGTCTTTTTGAATATCCAGCCACTCGACTGAATTTGCTCTTACACCAAAGTGCAAGTCTCCAAGGATCCAAACTCTTTTGGCGCCTTGTTTAATTACCTTGGGTTCAATCATTTAAAATAATCTTTTAATGTTCTTCTTTTCTAGAATACCTGTTTTTAAATCTAATTCTTGTATTAAGTCTTCTTTATATACATTTGATAGTGAGCTGTAAAATTTTGCTGGTTTAATATCGAAGTAAACACATAATTCACTAAATAAATCTATATTAGACCATTTAGGGCCAATCTCATCAATAATATATCCATATACATTATTAATATCATTCTTTTTA
>Ga0102907_1000308_pt1 | contig 15300 bp, 9 predicted proteins | sample Colrivmet1556B02_FD_79136 | JGI IMG/M metagenome (GOLD analysis project Ga0102907, IMG submission 79136) | Estuarine microbial communities from the Columbia River estuary - metaG 1556B-02 | ecosystem: Environmental > Aquatic > Marine > Intertidal zone > Estuary | place: USA: Columbia River...
CGCTCCTGTGATAACCTTGAAAACTCTCTTTGTTGATCAATTTCTAAAGACTTCTTTTCAGCTTCAAGATTTTTTGCTCTAATCCTTATTGATGTATCTTGCTCGATATCGTTACGCTTTTTCTTTCCAGCTTCAATTTGTTCTGTTAACTGAGTTAAACCTTCCGCGTCAAATGCATTAGATGGATTAAATACTTCTAATCCAGCCTGGTCTAGACTAGTCAAAGAGACCGCTTCAAGTTCAAGTCCTGTTGCTCCTAAGGATTCAGCAACAATGACTTTAACACCTTTAATATATTCACCCCTCTTCTCTTGTATTTCTTCCATTGTCATTTGTGCAGCAACAATACCGAGTGCATCTACAAATCTACCCTGAACTAACTCTCTTAAGCTTTCCGGTTCCATTGTTCGCTTACCTAAAGTTCCTGCTGCAATTGATACAGCCTCCTTTGAAGGGGTTACGCGTACATAAAATTCAGCAACTATCTCAACACGCATTCGGTTTTTAGTAATAAATGATTTATCGCCACCTCGTTTGACTTCAATACGCAAGGTGCGCATCCCAACAGCAGTTATATTGTGGATGATTGGTAATACAAAAGCTCCTCCACTCAGAATAACTTTTTCACCTCTAAGTCCAGTCCTAACAAAAGAAACCTCTTTAGATGACCTGCGATACAACCAATGCAGCAAATAAACAAAAATTGCAATTGCTAATGCTGTCAGAATAATGGCTGCAATGATATCTGCACCAGTCATAATTATTTCTCCTTATAAAATTTGTATGTTTTTTTCAAATTAATTACTTTCATTTATTAGCTGAGTGTCATTCATAGCAGCTCTATAAATTACAAATCCAAAAATTACTTTATTTAAAAAATCACTTAAGTTGTAAATAATGTTCAAACTATTTACATCAATTCCACCCCCAAGATTGTGTATAAAGTAGCCGAGTGGGTATATTGCCCAGCCAATCGTTATAATCAATCTAAGTCCATTAAAAGCCATATGTGTAGCTTCGTTTCCACTCTCCACATTTGCACGTCCGGCTTCACCCATATATAGTTCACCAAGAATATAGAGCCACCCTACTATGCCTATTATGAATCCCAATGTCGCACTCATATAGCCCGCTGCCCCTAAAAACTCACCTATAACCATTACTAATGATCCAATCAATAACCGCCAAAATAATGCCGATGAAACCTTTGTTACTGCTGACAAAATAATATAAAACAGTACAATTTGCATTGTATGAGTGAGAATCCAATCTAAATATCTGAGGATAATTGGCGCTGAACCTGTATCAACCCACATTGTCTTAATATAATGGTAGAAGATAGCTGAAACTAACATCACTACTCCCAGTAGTGTCATTGTTGTATGCCACTTACTGGCAACCTTTGTCCTTTCAAGTAAAAAGAAAATTGACGCACCAATCATTGCCATAGATAGGAGCCAAAAAGTACCCCCTACAATGTCCGTTGGTAATAATGTGCTATTCATAAAAAATCCTTAGTTTTAAATTCTATTTTTATTACTAATATTTCTAAATTATTTTTTAATAACTCTAAAACTTAACTTAATTACAAAAATTTATAGAGCTCAGAAAAATGACTTCCTAAGCTCTATAAAAGTTATCTACTTATGAATTTGGATCATATGCCTCTGGATCCGCAGGTCTTAAGAAGAAATTATCAAGGTAGTCTGCACCACCCCAAACATCTATACCTGGGTTATACCAATCAGTAGAGTTACGATCACAATCAGCTCCCATCATTGCTTCAACATCTGCATAGTCAATAGTCAATGGTGGTACTAATATTGATTGAATTTTAGGACCTTGTCCTTGCATTGTACGCATCATGATATTCCAGCCAAGTTCAACATCATCGCCAGGAGGCCATGTCTGAATCGCGGCACTAATATAATCTGGATTTTGACGCCAGTAACATAATGCACCTAGCTCACCACCGATTGATATTGGAACTATCTCACGGCCTGATTGTAGAAGCGCAGCCAATACCCCTGTTTCACCAGAAGATTGAACCGCCATTCCGTCAAGCTGTCCAGGATGAGTCGCTAACCATTTTTGTGTTTCTGCTTGACCAACTTGTGATGTCCAGTTATGTGCAATCTGACCAGTTACTGTAATATCTGGATATCTTGATAATCCATCTAAAACACCAGCATTTTGTGAGTCAGAAGCTGAATAGCCAGGAATACCCTCAATTACAAGTATATTACCACTCCCATCAACTTCTTCCGCCATCCATGTACCGACATCAAATCCAGCCTGATGGTAGTTAACTGATGAGTTAACTGAAAGCGGTGATGTTGTATATCCAGTAAATGAAAAAACTGGAACACCTCTATCAAATGCATACTCAATAGCTTGGTTAAGTGCAGTAGGGTTAGAACAACATATAATAATTGCATCAACACCCTGATCAACTAACTGTCTAATCTGTTGAATCTGTAATGAGTCTTTTAGATTCGATTGTGTGACAACAATATCATTAAGTAAGCCAAGTGCTTGCCATTTAGGCTTCAGCTCCATTAAACGTCCCATAGCACCTTTTCTCCATGTATTTCCAGCATAAGTACTTGCATACCCAACTGTCCAAGGTGGAGAGCGATCACTTTTCCAATCTCTAAAAGCACTTTCGCCTAGAGGCTGTATAGGATCCATCAAGTCCATGTTGTATACTGAATCAGTAATACTTTTAGGAAGCTCATCTAGTCCAGCAAGAGTCATCGTTGAAAATCCAAACGACAAAATACATGCTAGAGTAAGTTTTATAACTTTTTGCATTTTTATCTCCTTTTTTTGACAAGTATAATTACTTGCTTCATATACTTTATAAATGACTTGATTTATAAGCCAGACAGGCCTTTAAAGCAAATTTACATAGTCTAAAGTATATATGAGTATATCACATTGCATATAATAGTCAACAAAAGTATGTATATTTTATTTTTTAATGTCCATTCGTATGTATATAGATATAAAGTATGCAATCCTACATACCTATTAATCAAAAAAATAATGTACAATCAATGGATTAGGCTCATTTAATGACTTATAAAGCTTTATATATTTCAATTACCAAGAGAACAAAGAAAACATGGAAAAACAAATTCAAGAAAATCCAATTCGACACCAAATTGTTATAGCAGATGATCACGCTTTAGTTAGAGGTGGTTTAGAGTTAGTGGTAAAAATGGCTGTACCAAATGCAGATATATTTCAAACTAATAGTTTTGAAGATACTATAAAAATTCTCTCAGAAAATTCTTCTATTGATCTATTGCTACTTGATTTAATGATGCCAGGAATGAATGGTGAAAAAAGTATTATCAATATCATCAATATCCATCCTGGCGTTCCAATAGTTATCGTATCAGTCAAAGAGGATTTCGATTCCATTCACATGGCTATCTCTTCTGGAGCCTCAGGTTATATTCCTAAAACCTCATTACCAGAGGTGACTATTAGTGCCATTAACCTTGTATTGGCTGGAGGAATATATATTCCACCTCATGTTCTAAAATCAAAAATTGACACTACTCAAGACTACTCAATACAGGAATCAAATATTACTAATAAGCCGAAGCTTCTATCAAAAAGACAAGAAGAAGTACTTAAGCTTATAACAATTGGAAAATCAAATCAATCTATAGCAACGGAACTTGGCCTAACCATTCCAACAATCAAAATGCATGTATCAGCAATATTTAAGAAACTTGGTGCTAAAAATCGAACAGAAGCTGTTGCCAAATATTCTGACATCCAAAAGGTCTCGGATTTAATTACCTAGATGTAATTCTATTAATTTTCTACATTAAATGAAAAATTTAAACTACATTTTCTGTTCATTTGAATATTTAAAAAAAATTGTTTTGAAATATTCAAGAGCACTTAATGTAACTTCATTTTTCGTAATATTGGCCACCATAGGAGTAAACATACCCACTACTTATGCATCTGAAGCGGATTATTGGTCTCAACAAGTCAATGTATTTAATTTTTCTTGTACAGATGGTGACGTAGAATGTTGGACTGATAATGCAAACTCTCTAGACACTCTTCCTCTTGAAATTTATTCACCTTTAAAACCATCGCAAGTTCAAGATAAACATCATATATGCGTTTCATTCCCTCACCTTAAAGACTCTTATTGGGTAGGAGTTGCTTATGGAATTATTAATGAAGGTAAGCGCCTAGGTCAAAAAATTACTTTATTTGAGGCTGGAGGTTATACAAGTCTGAATACACAATTAAATCAGGTTGATGACTGCATAACTAATGGAGGTGAAGCTTTAATTATTGGACCTATTTCAAGCAATGGTAACGCTAAACAGATAGAAATGATTAGGGACAAAGGAATCCCTGTAATCGTCCTTGTGACTGGAATCAATACAACTGTCGATGCTAACTCCCTACAAAGCTTTATTGATATGGGCTATACCTCATGCAAATGGGTAGTGGATCAAGAAAAAACTAATAACAATACAACAAATATTGTGTGGTTCCCTGGCCCACCAGGAGCTGGCTGGTCAATTGCCTCAGATGTAGGCTGCCTCAAAGCCTTAAAAGGGTCAAATATTCAAATACTAGAAACAAATTGGGGGGACACCGGAAAATCTATTCAATTGCAGTTAGTTCAAGAAACACTTCAAAACTTAGCTTCAGGACCTGAACCTGAATTTAAATATATTGTAGGAACTGGGACAACAATAGAAGCTGCTGTTGGGGCACTTCGAGCAAGCAAACTCCAAAGTAAAATTAAACTAGTATCCACATACTATACCCCAGGCATTGATATTTTTATTAAGCGAGGATTAATATCAATGGCGCCATCTGATCAAATGATTTCTCAAGCCAAGATTGCTGTTGACCAGGCAGTAAGGTTAGTAGAGGGATTAGAAATGGCAACAGGTGGACGCCCTGAATTTAATAATACTGGACGCATTACAGAGCATATACAACAGCTAATATTAATTGTAACTCCGACAAATTTTGAAGAATTTAACTCTTCTACAACGCTTGCACCAAAAGGATGGTCTCCAGTTTTTTCAGTAGACTAAATAAATATTGAGTAATTTGAAAACTAAATCATGAATCGATCAGATACCCCTCTATTACGACTTGAAAATATATCTAAGAAATTTTTTGAATCTTCTGTTCTGGATAATGTTAATTTTGACTTGTACCCCGGAGAAGCGCATGCTATCTTCGGACAAAATGGAGCTGGAAAATCTACTTTAATTCAAATTGTCACTGGGGATTTACAACCAACAAGTGGAAAAATTATTCTAAACAACGAGGAATTGAAAATCCACTCAGTCCATAATGCGAGAGAACTTGGTATTAGTGCAGTATTTCAAGAATTCTCGCTAGTACCTCAACTCACCGTTGAAGAAAATTTATTTTTAGGCTCAAATATTTCAAAAGGATTATTTCTTAACAAAAAAAAGCTACACCGTATGGCTTGTGAAACCATGGATCAACTTGAGTTTTCTATTAAACCTGAAGAGAAAATAATTAATTTATCACATGCCGAAAAGAGAATGGTTGAGATTGCAAAAGCTTTCCATACTAGGCCTTCAATAATGATTCTTGATGAGCCTACTGCTTCTTTAGCAGAAAATGAAACAAACCATCTTTTTTCAATGATAGAAATTTTAAAAGCTGAAGGGATTGGTGTAATTTATATTACTCATCGAATGAAAGAAATTTACACAATATGTAATCGTGTAACAATCCTCCAAGATGGTCAAGTTGTTGATTCTGACAAAGTCTCTAATATTAATGAACAAAAATTAGTAGAACTGGCAACAGGTCGTACAATTAAAAACTTTTTTCCTGAAATGAATCATCAATTTGGTCGGAAACTTTTAGATATCAAAAATCTATGTGTTAGTGATAATGATTTAGAACATGTCTCTATCAATGTTCGAGCAGGTGAGGTTGTCGGTCTTGCTGGTCTTGCTGGCTCAGGTAAATCTGCAATTGGTCGTGCATGCTTTGGCATTAATAAAATTAAATCAGGCAATATAACTTATTTAGATGACGTTATATACGATAGCTCTAAACAAATTAATGATATTAGCCCAAGAGCAATGCTAGACAGAGGAATGCTCTATGTGCCATCAGATAGAAGAGCGGAAGGACTTATTATGGAACAGAATATTAGAGAAAATATTTCTCTTCCTTCACTAGGTCTCCCAAAATTTTCGACTGGCTTCATGGTAAATAGAAAAAATGAAAAAGATATTGTAGAGAAGATTAGTGAACAACTTAACTTCAATAACCATGGTATTGAAAATAAAATAGGACAACTTTCTGGTGGAACTCAACAAAAAGTGATGCTTGCAAAAAGTTTTGCTCGTGATGTCCAGCTTTTTATTCTTGACGAGCCAACAATAGGTGTTGATATTGGTACTCGAGTATCAATTTATGAACTAATAAGTGATTTTTGTGAATCTGGAGGTGCAGTTCTACTTATTTCTTCTGACTTAACAGAGTTAGTCAACTTATCTCAAAGAATCTATATTATTAATGAAGGCAGCTTAAGTGCCGAGATAAGTTCTAATGAGTCCAGTGAACAACTCATTCAAAACTACTTTTTAAAATCTAACCAAGTTAGAGTTGAAGCATAATTATTTTAATAATTATTATATAGTTAACTAAGACTGGGTTAAATGCGAAAGGATAGCCCTAAATTTTGCAGGCTGAATTGGCTTTAACAAAACAGGGAACCCTTGATCAGTGATACTTTGTACATGACTCCTCTCTACATCCCCCGTTACTATGACGCTCGGAATTAACGATGCCAACTCTTTTTGAACCAATTTAACTACATCAATACCCGAGGCATCCCCAGGCAAGCGATTATCAGCCACAACAATATCTGGCAATAAGTAGCCATCAGACCTAATGATATCCTTAATTTCATCTTGATCTCTTCCAGCAGTAACTATGCACCCCCAAGACTCTAATAGCTGCTTAGTAGATTTTAATACATCAATATCATCTTCAACCAATAGAACTTTGACTCCAGATAAATCCATAACATTTGTAAGAATTTCTAGTTTATCATCACTGTTATTTTCATTGCCAATTTCAACTAAAACAGAAAAGCATGAGCCACTCCCAAGCCTAGATTTACTCTCTATTTTATGATTCAGGCTTATCGATAAACGCTTAGCAAGAGCCAAGCCGAGACCTAGCCCCTTACTCCTATCACGCTCTTTATTTTCAATCTGATAAAAGTCTTCGAAAATACTTGACATTTGATTTTCGGAAATTCCACAGCCTGAATCCCAAACCTCAATAGAAACCATGTTACCTCGCCTTCTACATCCAATCATTACAGAACCACTTTGAGTATATCGAATAGCGTTAGACATAAAGTTTCCTAAGATACGCTCCAATAAATCAGGATCACTTTTCACAAAAATGCTGGATGGAACAATTCGAAACTGTAAGCTTTTATCTTTTGCTAGAGGCGAGAATGATTGGAAGATACTATTAAAAATATTATTAATTGGAAACTCTTCATATCGTGGCTTTATTGCCCCAACTTCTAATTCAGAGACGTCCAAAAGTGCATTTAAAAGTCTTGCAGTTGAGCCAGAAACTGAATTAATATCTTCAATAATTTTAAGAGCTTCTTCATCATTAACCTTCGTTTTTAGCGCAGCTATATACATTTGCATTGCATTTAATGGTTGACGCAAATCATGACTTGCTGAAGCCAAAAAAACTGATTTTGCTTTATTTGCCCTATCAGCATCTTCCTTTGCATTTTGAAGACCGACACCCTGCTCCCATAAATCCTCCTTTAGTCTGTTAAAACTTCGCCCCATTCTTCCAAGCTCATCTTCCCTTTCCAAGATATTCTGCTCATCTTCATCTTTGGTAACTCTTCTTAAAGGGGTATATCTATTGATAGAGTCGGTAAGCAACTGTAATGGCTTTGAAATATTCATCCTGACAATGAGGAGAACCATTGAAACAACAAACATAAGTGAAATAATTGTTGTTAAAACAATATAACTGATAGCAATTCGTTCAACATAAGTTATTTCTGCATTAGAGGCATTAATTATGTTTTCTAATTCTCCACTTACTTTTTCTGCTTGCTCCATGAGAAGCCGTTCAGTGATAGTAATTTCATTCAAATCTTCAAAACTAAGAGTAAGTATGAATAAATTCTTTTCAGGAAATAATTTATTTATAACTAATTGATTATATTGTTGGGCTACTTTTCTCAGCTCATAAAGCTCTATAAGCAAGTTTTCCTGATTGACTGAAATTATATCTTTATCACCAATTTCTTCATTTCTAACTTTTCTAATAAACGCCTCTGTATCAGTTATAGATTCCTTCAGTTTTTGGCTCGACCGTGAAAACGCTTCTTGGATTAAATTACTCTCTAACAATTGCAGATATTTCTCATAAAAAGATGCTTTATCAGAGTCTTGATTAACTATGTGTGTAATCGTTATAAATAGCTCATTTACACTCAAGCTTTGTTTGTATACACTTTCATCAATTGAGTGCACTGACTCGATTAAAGGAATAGTGATAGAAGACATTTTTTTGGTTTCGCTAGAAACCGTGTCAATTTGCGCAAAAGAAACTAACATTAATGAAATAAAACCAATAATTTCAATAAATATTAAAGTTAAGATTTTTTGATTTAGGGATAGCCTATTAAAGCGATTTTTTTTAGCTTGACTCATATTTTAATAGCTTATTTTTAAGATCTTTAAACCTAAAAACAAAAATCAAACTTAGTAAATTATAAAAATTCATGATTTTAAGAACACTAATTCTTGATCGTCAATAACATCTGTTGACGAAAATATTCGGCACTAATAGCTACAATAAGTAATCCACCGATTACAACCATTTGCAGATATGAGCCAACTCTCATCAGATTCATCCCATTTTGTATTAAGATGATAAAAAATGCACCTAGAACGACATTTTGAACTCGTCCAACGCCACCAAGAAGACTAACACCTCCAATCGCACATGCCGCTATAGAAAGTAATGGAAAATTAGCACCAACATTAGGCTCACCTGTTTCTAGTCTGGCAGTAATCAATAAAGCAGCGATACTCGTTATAATCGCAGAAAAAACATAGGCGCCAACTATATAAACTCGAATATTGATTCCAGAAAGTTCAGCGGCCCTTACATTTCCACCTATTGCATAAAAATATCTACCCATCTTTGTCATATTCAGAAATATGTAGACCAATATAATGAAAGCAAGAGTAATCCAAATAGTTAAAGAAACTCCAAGGAAAGCCCCATAACCAAAAATATTGGCAAATGTTTCGGGGACTCCATAAATTGGTATTCCACCAGTAATAGTTAGCGCTAAGCCAAAAATAATTGAAGACATTCCAAGAGTCATTATGAAGGGGGGAACTCGTAAAAAAGCAACACCAAGGCCATTAACAAGGCCAATACACGCTCCAACCAAAATGCCAGCCAAGCATCCTATAAATATTGCCTCCCAACCCGAGCCATAGCCCGACCATAAAGCCACCATTGTCATCGATGCTACTACAGAAGTCATTGCAAGAATAACACCGACAGAAAAATCTAGGCCTGCTGTGAGCATAACGATCATCTGAGCCATCGCAACTAGAATAAGATCAGTAGAATGTCTAGCTACACCTAAAATATTTTGTGTAGTTAAAAAATTATCACTAGCCAAAGAGAAGGTTATTAATGCCACACCCAAAAACCACGGTAATACGCCAGCTTTAATAAATGAACCAGATAAAAATTTCTTTAGCTTTGCAAAGTAATTAAAAAAATCCGCAATCATATTTTTATTTAATTAATAAATCCTAAATTAAGTTTTTTTTAATGAAATAAAATGTAGAACTTTACCAAACTACAAATTAGTTACACTGTTTTTTTATACATTATTGTAACATTAATAGCACTTAGTCTAGTTAAAAATCTAGAAATCAATACATACTATTGACTATGGTATGTCATAGTAGTAAACTACACCTATACTTTTGGATGTTTTTAAGAAAGAATTTATGTACTGTTAAATTTCTAAATTAATACATAACCATTAGTTTGAAGTGATTTTTTTTATTTCAATTCAGGGGTGTATTTAAGTGGCCGATGAAGTACAAAGTACATTAGAGAATAATGTTTCAGATTCGCCAGAAACATTAACTAAATTTCCTGGTGAGCTGCATGTTAAAAATGTAAGTAAGTCATTTGGAGTTACTAAGGCTCTTGATGATGTATCTTTCACAGGTTATTTTGGTGAAATTCATGCAATTATTGGTGGAAATGGCTGTGGCAAAAGCACCTTAGCTAAAGTTTTAGCAGGTGTACTACCTATTGATTCAGGAAAAGTATCAATTAATGGCCACCACCCATCGACTCCAAAAGAATCACGAAACTTAGGCGTCTCAATGGTATTTCAAGAAGTTCTTGTAGCTGATGAAGCATCAGTAGTCGATAACTTATTTATTGGTATTGATGGCTTTTTCTCTAAAACTATGTCTGACAAAGAAAAGCAAGATAAAGCTCGAACTTTATTGAGTGAATTGGCTGATGAAGATATTGACCCTTTAATGCCAGCTGCAAATCTACCATTAAGTACTAAAGCTTGGATCACCATTGCTCGCGGGTTACTAAGCGAGCCTGATTTATTAATACTCGATGAATCATCAGCGGCATTAGACTTTGATTCGACTGAGCGTCTTTTTAATAAAATGAGAGAGTTACGTAATAAAGGAACGGCAATCATAATAGTAACTCATAGGATTGCGGAATTAGTAAGGATTAGTGATCGTTGCACTGTTATGCGCGATGGTAAAGATGTTGGTGTATTAGAAAAAAGTGAAATCACTGAAAAAAACCTTTTACAGCTAATGACAGGAAAAGATCAAAGTAAAGATTCAGTTAAGCAAGAAGCTCATAAAACGTCTCATTCCCAGGCAGCTCTTAGAATTAATAAAATGCGGGTTTGGCCTACAAGTGAAGAATCTAACTTCGAATTACTTAAAGGAGAAATAGTTGGCATTACTGGACTAGATGGCCATGGTCAAGATGATTTTGTACGCATACTAGCTGGTATTTCAACAGCTGATTCTGGCGTCCCCCAAGTAAGCATAAATCATGGAGATGATTTTTCTTCAATTAATACTCTTGAAGATGCAAAAAAACATGGAATTGCCTTTGTTTCAGGAGATCGAAAGAAGGAAGGAATTCTACCAAATTTAAGCATTGTTGAGAATTTAGCAATTTCTATGTATGACAAAAATACCAATATCCCTGGTGTTCGTTTGATCGAATGGGGGGCTATAAATGATATTTATGATTGGGAAGTTGAGAGATTAGCAATTAAGGCTGGTGCTAAAGAAAATTTAATTACATCCCTAAGTGGAGGTAATCAACAAAAAGTAATGCTTGGTCGTGTATTTGCTACCCATCCTAAGACCTTAGTTTTACTAGATCCTGCTCGTGGAATTGATTTACAAACTAAAAGGGATCTCTACAAACAACTAAGAGAATTTGCTGATGAAGGAAATTCAGTTATATACATGTCAAGTGAACTTGAGGAATTTATTGGTTTTTGCTCACGTGTGATTGTATTTCGTAATGGCAGTATTTTCGAAACATTTTTAGACCAACAAATAAATGCCGATGGAATTCTTGAGTCGATGTTTGGACATATTCAAAATGAAAATCTAAATAACAATCAAAATTTTATAGTCGATGAAGAAGAATCAAAAATAGATAAGCATTTAGTTGATTCAAAACATACTGAAAACAAGAAATTGGAGAATGATGTGAGTAAATATAACGTAAGTAAATATTTTAAAAATGAGATTAAAGCAGTTGATTCAGTTAAACCTAAGAATCAAGATTTTTCCTCAGCCGATGAAGAGCATTTTAATTCAATAATCAATTCTTCTGAAAGTAAGAAAAATAATGGCAAAAAATTTGAAAAAAAGACTGTTGATGAATTAGCTGATTCCTTTGAATATTCTCAAGATGACTCAAATCAATTTGATAAATTAATGGAATTTAATAAAAGCAGTAATCGCAGATTTAACTCTTCTAAGATTAAAAAAACAGATACTTATTCTGATTCTGATGAAAAGCTTTTCAATAAATCTATCTCTCAATCTGAAGAAAATGAAACTAAAAGAGAATCAATTAATGCAGATGGAAGTCATAAAAAAAAGGCCAATCCTAATAATCTAGATTCAAAATCAAATAAATCCAATACTCAGGAATACAGTAAAGATGATATACAAAAATTTGAAAAATTAAATACTAAAGAATAATCTCCATATGAATAACTATTATCAAATAAAAGATTAAAAATGGAGCTAATAAAAAAACAAGAATCAAACTCAGGTGCTAGTACTTATCTTATAGTGCCTATAGTAATTTTCTTTTTATTGCTTATATTTGCAGTTATTAGAGGACCTTATCTAGTTTCAAGTACTGGGTTTGGTGGCTTCATAATTGTTGTAGCTCCATTAATACTTGCAACCTATGCCCTAACAGTAATTGTTATGGCTGGAAGAGCTGGCGTTGACTTATCAATTGGGCCATTAATTGGATTTATAAATGTTGGTATGATTCAGCTAATTGGAATAGGTTTTATTGAATCACCTATTTCGATTTTCTTATATGCCATTGGTGTCGGTGTTGCGTATCAAATTTTTATGGCCTTAATAATTGTATTTGTTAGGGTCCAGCCAATTATTGTGTCCTTAAGTGGTTATCTTTCACTTGTTGGCTTGAATCTTATAATCATGCCCCGACCTACTGGATTAGCACCAGATTGGATGTATGATTGGGGTGCTGGTACCTCTATTTTTTCTCCTGTTTTAGTTATATTAATAGTTGCAACAGCAGGATGGTATCTCCTAGCTCAGACCGCATTTTGGGGTAATTTAAAAATGATGGGCTCTGATGAGCGTGCAACCTATACAAGTGGAGTAAATATCAATATGGTTCGAATAGGTGCTCATATCGTAGGTGGTGTTTATGCAGGACTTGCAGCAATTACCTTCACCTCCTTAATTAGCTCTGGTGACCCAAGTCAGGGAACAACGTATACATTAATGGCTGTTACTGCACTGGTACTCGGTGGAGCAAATTTAGCTGGTGGTCGAGGAAGTGCCTTTGGAGCACTCCTTGGATCACTAAATATATTTTTAATTACTTTTTCACTTTCAACTTTTAATTTTGGAAAAATGCAAAGTTTCGTTACTGATATGTCCTATGGACTTATGCTGGTTGTTTCATTATTAATTAGTATTTCAATTCCATTTCTTCAAAAACGAGGACGTTTCCTTTCTCCAGCATTAGTGTTTTTAGTATTGGGCATTATTTCATTAGGGGTAATGGTAAGTGTTTCGATGGACAAATCATTTGGAATAACGAGATATAAAGCCTTCGTTGCAGCAGTTGAGCAGGAAACCGTATCAGCCGGAACAATTATGCTCTTCATGATAATTGGAATTGCATTGGCTACCTATATTATTAAGATGGTTTTCAAACACATAAGTGGCCCAATGGTTGGGTTTATGATTGTATTAATTGTTGCTGCTTTTGGACTTATATTTAATCCAGATTCTACTACAGATGCAGTTTTTGTGCCTGCTACTATTGGAATTGAATATTATTCAATGAGTATATTTGGTTTAGAAGAAATCTCTCTCTCATCAGAATCATTAAGTCAATCAACATACCTATTAATTGGCATAGTTGGAGTAGTCCTATTATCATCACTGATGATCCTTACGATGTTGCCAGGAGTTAAAAAGAATATTAAGCGTTTAGCAATGATATTATTTATTTCTTTAATACCAGTAATTGCAGTTGGAGCTGTATTTTTTCAAGATGCTGATAAGGGTTATTTAATGAGTAGTTTTTCTGGTGAAATTTATGCAATTCTCTTAGTTACAGCTCTACTCTTCACCATTACTATCCCTTTAGTTCAAACAGAAATTAAAAATATTAACAATGTATTTATTGGTGCCATTTCTATATCTGCCTTAATTATTATGTATTTCTTCATAGGAAATAGTGGAGCTCCGATTGACCCTGCAATTAGCTCAATAACGAACTATTCAAGTCCCATTATTCCTACTGGCTTGGAAACTTTACCGGTTAAATTTATTGAATATACAGCACCAATGAGGATGAATATTGAATCAAATGGGATGGCGATATTTACTGAGGTAGCCTATATAGCAATCATTATAGTTTTACTGCAAATATTTTTACGTATTGCTATGGAAGAAACCAGTTTCCAAAGTTTTTGGAAATACTGGTATATAGCAGTTTTTGCTACTATAGCGTGGAGTGGCTTGTTTTATGCAATAGGCGTGCCAATGTGGAAACTCATTGCCATTATTGGTATCACAATTATTTCTGCTCCAAATGTAATGCATGTCATAAGTACTTACATAATTGGTGATCATAAAGATGACGCAATAAGTAAGTGGGAAGGATAAATAATGAAGATATTTCTCAATAGTAGGAACAAAAATGCGTATTAATAGAATGGGAAAAGCGGCATTTTTATTTTACAAATGGCTAGGCTTTATTATTGCTGTAATAGTTTCGGCTATAAGCGCTGTTTTAGGATTTTTTGATGGCACCCCTTCGCAACTAGTTATGCTTTATACAGTTGCAATATTTGGCTCAATCTTATGGGGCTGGCATCACCTCTCAGTGAGATGGACATACAATGAAGTAGATGATTTATTAACAGAAAATGAGGTTGATCAAACACGCCATGAAGCTGAAGATTTAGAGGAGACTGAAAGTTACTTTAGTTTTCTTATTAAAAGCAACAAGGGTGCCATTATTGGCATATTAGCAATGATCATTGCATTTGTTGCGCTCGCTTTCGCTATGGATAATTTTTTTCAGTGGCAGAATATCTTGTCATTGGTCGTATTTTTTCTAACCCTCTTAATATTAATTATCACCAACTCGGTTGCAAAAAGTAATAAAAGTGCGCTCATGGGTTTAGCGGTACTAATTGGGCTTTTTATTATGGGTTCATTAATTGTAGATGGTTTTATATCTACTTTGAATCTTAAATCAATGCTTCTTTTCGCTTCTTTCCTTGGTCTCGCCTGTATTGGTCAAACTCTGGTTGTACTGCTTGGTGGTTTAGATTTATCAGTAAGTTTTGTAATTGGAGCGGCAAATATCGGCTTGATGTACTTAATCAATTTGGGTATACCTCCATCGATCTGTATCATCGCA
>Ga0102907_1000313_pt1 | contig 15172 bp, 10 predicted proteins | sample Colrivmet1556B02_FD_79136 | JGI IMG/M metagenome (GOLD analysis project Ga0102907, IMG submission 79136) | Estuarine microbial communities from the Columbia River estuary - metaG 1556B-02 | ecosystem: Environmental > Aquatic > Marine > Intertidal zone > Estuary | place: USA: Columbia River...
AAATGAAAAAAAATAATTAGGGGCTATTAATTATGTGTGACATGGGAGACTTTTGAAATTTATAAACACATAAATCACTACTTTTTTTTCGTTTCTATGATCCTAAAAAAAGTGCTTACTTTGTGCCTGGATATTACCTCAGTGAATTATGCGTAAAATTACAGGGCTTATTTTTATTTTTTTGTCATTGTTTGCTCTGGTGCAATGCGCTAAAAGAGGGTCTCCTTCTGGAGGAGAAAAAGACCTAGAGGGACCTGAATTAATCAAAGCCTTCCCTTCCAACCTGTCCGTGTCCTTTAAAGGACAAAAAATAAAATTACTCTTCAATGAATACGTACAACTTAAAGACGTACAAAGTCAACTAGTGGTCTCTCCTCCATTGAAGTATAATCCAGAAATTAAACCCCAAAACAGAGCGAGTAAAGTACTTGAAATTATTCTTAAAGATACCTTACAGGAAAATACTACTTACTCCTTTAACTTTGGTCAGTCTATTGTAGATTTCAATGAAGGAAATCCAAATGATTATCTAAGTTATGTAATGTCTACTGGTCCTTTTATTGACTCCCTTCAAATGGCAGGAATTGTAGACGACGCCTTAAACGCAGTAGCAGACCGCTACGTAAGTGTCATGCTATACCGAGTAGACAGTGCCTATAACGACTCTACTGTTTATAAAAAACAACCCAATTATATTACCAATACCCTAGACAGTTTAATTGTATTTAAACTCAAAAACTTAAGTGCTGGCAAATACGCTATGGTTGCGCTTAAGGATGAAAACAACAACACATTATTTGACCAGAGCCAGGAAAAGATCGGATTCTTAGATCGCTTCATTGAGATACCCAAAGACAGTTTTATAGGAATAAAAATGTTTAAAGAAATTCCTAATTACAGGGCGGTAAAGCCAAAATTAGAAGCGGGCAATAAAATTACTTTTGGCTACAGTGGTTTGGCTCAAGATATTGAGATTCAGCCTTGGACTAATATACCAGACACTGTAAAAACAAGGACCTTAAAGGAACGCGGAAAAGACAGTCTTAATTTTTGGTTTACCCCCTATGAAGTAGACTCTTTAAATTTCTTTGTCAAACACATTCCCACTCAAAAAATAGATACATTCACTGTAAAAACAAGAAAAATAAAACCAGATTCACTTTTGATCACTCCTGAAAAAAGAGGTAATGTCCCTTTTTCAAAACCTTATTATTTAGAGGTGAATACGCCAATTTACAAGCTCAATGAGGATCAGATTTTTATTACTAATATAGACACCCTGTCCGTCCCGTTTACTGCTTTTATAGACAGCCTAGAAAACAAAATGGGGCTTCGTTTTGAGGTGAAACCAGCCGAACGATTTAGAATTCAAATGTTTCCTGGCGCCATTGAAGATTTATTTGAAAATAAAAACGACACCATTTCGTATGAGTTGGCTACTAAGCCCTTAGAGGCTTACGGCACCTTAAAACTAAAGTTAAAAACCACTAGTAGCAGTCAAATGATTGTGCAACTTACAGATGAAAAAGAAGTAGTCCTTAGAGAGCAAATTGGAGGGTCTGCTACCGAATTCTTTTTTGAACATTTAGAGCCTTTAAATTATAAGTTAAGGATTATTTATGACGGTAATAAAAACGGGGTTTGGGATACTGGTAACTACCTAAAAAGAATCCAGCCAGAACCTGTGTCATATTTCCCTGAACTATTAGAGGTTAGGGCCAATTGGGAATTTGAAGAGACCTTTGTCCTACCCAATTAAATTGAAGCTGTCCCTGTCTTTCAAAAAGGGGAAGTTATCTCGGGCTACATCTAACGGGGTCTTATTCAAAGAAATAAGGTGAACCCCCTCTTTCTTTGAAAAGAACAGTTCTTTACCAAAACAATCATAGGAGGCAGAATGTCCTGGGTATTCATGCCCATTAGGGTCAGTTCCCAGTCTATTGACCCCAACGCAATAGGTCATATTCTCAATAGCCCTAGCTTTAAGCAAAGTGTCCCATGCATAAATTCTTGGAGAGGGCCAATTCGCTACATATAACAAAAGGTCGTAGTCATGAGTGTTTCGGGACCAGCTAGGAAAGCGAAGGTCATAACAAACTTGCGGAAAGATCTTAAATCCCTTAAATTGAATAATCGTATGGGTATTCCCTTTCTGATATACCTCACTTTCGCCGGCCAGAGAAAAAGTGTGTCTTTTGTCGTAGGACTCATAGGTCCCATCTGGAAACACAAAAAAGAAACGATTAAATACCTTTGAATCTTCCTCAAAAACTGTACTACCAGCAACAGCACATTGTGTTTTTGAGGCCATGTCTATCATAAAAGACAATGAAATAGCTCCAATTATTCGTGCATTTTTAACCAAATTCATGCTAAAACCCGTAGACCACATTTCCGGAAGTACCCATAAATCTACTTGAGGATTTTGACTGTGCGCCTCTGTAATCTTTTTCTCAAAAAAACAGATATTGTCTTCTGGAGACTCCCAAGCCAATGGAAACTGCAATAGGGCCAAATTTAGTGATGTAGATTTCATGCTATTTATTGCAAAAGAAATTCAATAAATTGATTGGGTAAACTTAAAAGTCAATACCTATGAGAACCACTGACCCCAAGGAATTCTACTTAAGATCAAAAGTAATCCAAGGCCGTAAAAAATAGCAATTTTTTTAAATTTGGCCGTAGCTCCCATCACTTTTTTATGCTTAGACCAACCTATAGTAATCAGTACAATTGCTACGATATTAATAAATGGGTGCTCTACAGCGAGTAATCTTGCTGCACTGTTTAAGCCGCCCATGCCAAGCTCTTGAATGGCATTAAGGCCGCTGGCCGACGTAAAATAGACTGCCAATCCAAGTAGCAACTGAATGTGAGATAAAATAAGCGCAAACAAGCTCAGCCTAAAATCTTTTTCTAAAGAAAAGCTGTCTTTTTTGGTGAGCCAGCCTTTTAAAGCATTTGCCACCGCTAAGATTAAAATTAATAGTACAGCATAAGCCAAATAAGAGTGAAGAGATATAAGTATTTCCATAAGAGTGATCTGTTGAATGATTTTTTGAATGTTTAAATATACGAATTCACCCCATAAAAAAACCCCGCTAAAGCGGGGTTTTTAATGTATTTATAGTAAAATACTAGAATCTGTACTTCAATGAAGCATTCCAAGTAGTTCCAAATCCGAACCACACAGAGTTGTTTACATCTACACCATTCCAAGTAGTAGAACCTGAAGTTGCGTGAATGTTTGTGTTAGACTCTGAAATATATTCTGTATCCAAAAGGTTGTTAACATTAGCTCTAAAGCTTAATCCGTTACCTATTTGATAAGAAAGACCTAAATCTAATAAGCCGTAAGATGGTAATTTTAAAGCCCCTTCATTATTTGGCTGAGTGAATGCAGAGTCTGCAATTGAATAATCTGCATAAAGACCATCTACAAATCTGTAACCTAAGTCTACATTAAATTTACCAAATCTATAATCAGCCTCTACATAAGATGTAAATTGAGCCGCATTTCCAACTTTTGCGCCTTTAGTATATAATTTTCCTGAACCAATTGCTTGCTGGTTTGCGTCAAAAATAGTAGCATTAAAATCTTTTGTGTATTCCCAATCTCCAATAGATAACATTCCTTTGAATGTTAATTTATTAGAGGCCCTATATTTACCTTCAAACTCAATACCGTTATGAACAACATCTACATTTGTAAATTGTGCAGTTCCTTGATCACCTTGAGCATTGTTTAAAGATCTTGATATAAATCTGTTCCCCCAGTTAGTAGAATAAAGGTTTACATTAAAATCTAATTTAGAAGAAGTGTATCCATACCCTAATTCAACAGAAGTAATTTTTTCATTCTGTAAATCTTCACTTACATTATTAGCATAATTTGGGAAAACTGCGTCAAATTGTGGCTGACGAGAGATATAACCTGCATTGAAAAACAAGTTAGATTTTTCGTTAAAGTTAACGTTAGCACCTCCTTTAAGATAACCACCTCCTACATTTTCTTTATCAGAAATTGGTTTAGCTGGTTGGTCAAAGAAATCTTCTCTTTGGAAAGATTGATTAGACAATCCTGCTTGAATAACTGCTGTTAACTTGTCGTCTTTAGAGTATTCAACCATACCGTTAACTCCTTGCCATCCAACAATACCATTGTTGTAATAGTCAATTTTAGGCCCTCTAACTCCAGTATCTCTAAATGGAGAAGCTTCAATTAAGGTATTGATAATTTGACCATTAGAATTTTTGTTACCCGTTGAGTAGTAACCATCTAATCCCATTAAGTTATTAAGCACCCTGTAGTGGTATCCTTTATAGCTTCTTAAATCTACACCAATAGATGTTTTGAAGTTTCCAAATTGACCTTCTAAATTCGAAATAGCACCTACCCAGTCATGAGAGTTCATAGAAGCTCTTCTTACTAGAATTTCTCTACTTACACCGTCATTTCTAAATCCGTTAGACCCTAATAATTGTCCTTGAAAGTTAGAATTGTCTCCTGTATAAGGCTGAGCAGAAGCTCTATTGTGCGCTACAACAGCGTCAAAATTTACAAACCCATCTGCATCTCTTGTTCCTCTACCTCTCTCATTGTAATGAGTCGTAAGATCAATATTATAAGGATACATATCAATAGTGGCGTTTCTAAAGTTTCCACCTCTTGGCCCTGTTCCTCCACCTCTACCTGCAGAAGCATAGAATGAAGTATTTAATTTCCAAGTCTCGTTTATATTATAATCCCAGTTAAAGGTTGCTAATGGCTTGTTGTAGAAGTTTCTTCTCATGTTGAATTCTTTGCCATTTAAGAAACCTGCATCTGTATTCCATCTTCTGTCTAAACCACTCTCTCCAAAGTTTTGGTAGTCACGAATAGAAATCCATGAAGATCTTTGGTGGTGCCATTGACCAGCGCCAAGCACTGATAAATTTAAAGAGTGTTTAGAGTCTTTTGGCGCGTAACCTACCGCAAAAAAGTACGTAGTTCCAGCTCCAGCAGTACCATATGCGTAACCATCTCCAGACCATTGAGATAATAAGAATGAAGAAGCCCATCCTTTATCATTTAATCCTGTATTGTAGGAAGCAGTTGTTTTAGAGTATCCATTGTTACCAAACATTTGAGATACAGCACCACCTTGTTCTTTATCTGCTGTTTTAGTGAAGATCGATACAGTTCCTCCAACAGAAGGAACGGCCAATTTTGAAGCTCCAAGACCTCTTTGAATTTGAATTCCAGAAGCTACGTCTGTAAGTCCTTGCCAGTTAGACCAGTAAACCCATCCAGATTCCATATCATTAACAGGCTGTCCGTTAATAAGGAATGAAGTGTTTCTTTGATCAAAACCCCTTAATGAAATTCTTGAATCTCCGTAACCACCACCAGTCTTAGTGGCATACACTCCAGGAGTTTTGTTCATTACTTCTGGGAATTCCATGTTACCAACTTTCAAGGCAATTTCACTTGCTTGAATGGTAGAAACCGCTACCGGAGTCTTTCTAACTTGAGCTAGGTCAATAACACCAGAAGACAATACAATTTCTTCCAACTGTGTGGTAGAAGGCTCCAATTCAACAGACATTCCGTTTTTTGCAGCAACTTCCAAAGTTTGAAAACCTAGGTAAGATATTACCAATACATCTCCAGAATTTGCTGAAATGGTAAAGTTACCGTCAAAATCTGCAGTTACTCCATTGGTAGTTCCCTTAACAAGTACACTTGCACCTGGTAATGGATCTCCTGTAGAGCCATCTGTTACGGAACCACTAATAGTCCCTTGAGCGAAAGCAATTGTAGACACCAATAAGGCTACAATCATTACAAACATTTTTTTCATTGTTGTTTAATTTTAGTTTTAGTTTTAAAAACAGTGCAAAAATGCGGATAATTTAATGTTCCAACATTAATACAATGTTAAAATTTTACCAAAATTAACATTTTTTTGGGAAGGTTCCCACGCAACAAGGAAAAGTTATTAGAAGTTATAAACGTAACTATCTGGTATTTAGCTGTTAAATATTTTTAACAATAGTTGTGTGCTAGGATCGTGTTGCCCCTTAGTGATCCCTACTATGTCTGACAGAATATTGGTGGCCAATTGTTTTCCCAATTCTACCCCCCATTGGTCATAGCTAAAAATATTCCAAATTACACCCTGCACAAAAATCTTGTGCTCATAGAGTGCAATTAGCGATCCTAAAGTTTCAGGGGTGAGTTGGTCTATTAATAAAGTATTGGTAGGCTTATTCCCTTCAAACACCTTAAAAGGAGCTACCTTTGCGGCTAAAGCAGGATCTGTCCCTTTCTCCGCAAACTCTTGGTCTACTTGCGTCCTTGTCTTACCGCTTAAAAGGGCTTCTGTTTGTGCAAAGAAATTGGCCATAAGCTTATTGTGGTGGTCTGTGTCTCCATGAAGGGACTTCTTAAAACCAATAAAATCTGCAGGAATTAATTTTGTGCCCTGATGCATGAGCTGGAAAAAAGCATGTTGAGAATTGGTGCCCGGTTCTCCCCAAATAACCGTTTCGGTCTCATAAGAAACCCTATTTCCAGAACGATCAAAACACTTCCCATTGCTCTCCATTATGCCCTGCTGTAAGTAAGCAGAAAACCTACTTAAATATTGGGTGTAAGGAATAATGGCTTGTGTCTCGGCTTTGTGAAAATTGGCATACCAAATACTAATCAAAGAAAGAACCACAGGAATATTCTCCTTAAAAGGGCTATGTTTAAAATGCTGGTCCATTTCAAAAGCGCCGTCTAACATAGCTTCAAAATGATCATACCCAACAGCCAATGCTATTGAAAGACCTACGGCACTCCAAAGAGAAAACCTTCCCCCTACCCAATCCCACATGGTAAATACATGGGCGGGCACTATACCAAAGTCTGAAATTTTTTGCGTGTTGGTAGACACTGCTGCAAAATGCTTGGCCACATCTTCCTGAGAAGCTGTCTCCAAAAACCAATTTTTTATGGTAGTGGCATTTGAAAGGGTCTCTTGTGTGGTAAAGGTTTTAGACACCACCACAAACAATGTAGTCTCTGGGTTTAGTTCCCTGATAACTTCTTGCACGTGATCTCCATCTACATTGCTTACAAAATGAACTTTTAAATGATTTTTATAAAATTTTAAGGCTTCTACCACCATGGCAGGACCTAAATCAGATCCGCCAATCCCTATATTGACAACATCTGTAAAGGCTTTACCAGTATAGCCTCTTTTTGTGCCGTTAATAATGTCATTTGAAAAAGCTTTCATTTGCGCTTTAACTTCACGGATTTGTGGAATAATGTTTTCGCCATCAACGTTTATTGGTGTAGCATCTTTATCTCTAAGGGCTGTGTGAAGAACCGCCCTAGATTCCGTTTCATTAATAGCTGTTCCATTAAAATAATGCGCTATAGCCTCACTTAAACCCACTTCTTTAGACAGGTCAATAAGCAAATCCATGGTCTTTTTAGAAAGGGCATTTTTAGAATAATCTACATAGAAATTATTCCATTGAATGCTAAAATCTTTGGCCCTATTGGATTCTGATTCAAACAGACTTTTAATGTCTGAAGCGTTGTCTTGATTAAAATGGTCTTGTAATGCAGTCCAAGCCTTTGTCTGAGCTGGATTAATTCTGGATAATGACATAAGTGTTTAATTGGTCGCTATAGCGTCTAAAGATTGACTGCTAAAATTTATATTATCTATTTGCTCTTTTTTGGGAGCAATCTCTACTAAGTAAGTGTTTAAAATACTTTTTGGCAATGGCTCTGCAGCAGGAAGCTTTTCCCTTAAAGGATCTACTTGTCTGCCATTTTTCCAAAACCTATAGCACACATGGGGTCCTGAGGTATTTCCTGTCATTCCAACCCATCCAATGACGTCTCCTTGTTTTACATAGTCTCCCTTCTTTACTTTCTGGGATTTCATGTGTAAGTATTGGGTACTGTATACATTGTTGTGCTTAATCTTCACGTATTTACCATTGCCTCCCCTTCTGGTAGACTCTACTACCCTTCCATTAGCGGTAGCCAATATCTCTGTGCCTACTGCTGCTTTATAGTCTGTCCCTTTATGAGGGCGCACCTTATTACCGTAAAAAGCAATTTTCCTTTTTAGATTGTATCTAGAACTAATTTTAGCAAAATTAACTGGGGCTCTTAAAAAAGCCCTCCTGAGGTTATTGCCATTTTCGTCAAAGTACTCTACTATTTTATTCACCGTATCCGGCATGTGCCTAAAAGCGTAAAAGGGTTTCCCATTATGTTCAAAATAAGCAGATTCTATAGGTCCTGCACCAGCGTAAATAGTGTCGTTTATAAACTTTTCTTTATAAACAACCTTAAACTTATCTCCTTTTTGAAGGCTAAAAAAATCAATGGTCCAAGCGTAAATAACAGATAGATTATTGGTTACTTCATAGTCAATTCCTTGATCTAAGATGGCCTCGGACAAAGATGATGTAATTACGCCTGAGGCTTCTCTTGTGACATACTTAACGGGTTTTTCTTCTTTGTACACATTCACGCCATTGGTGAAATCAATCACCGCATAACGAATGGCGTCTTGCTCATAGATGAAATATTGCGTAGACTGTAGACTGTCCTTTGACTTAAGTAAGGTGTAGGGCCTTCCAATACCCAATCTTCTCACATCAAAAACCTCCCTGTATTCTTTAGAAATACCATATATCTTAGAATAACCAATATTATTCCTGAGCATAATTTGCCCAAAAGTTTCATTCTTTTTTATGGTGTCTCTGACCACTTCAAATTGATTGAAGTTAATACCGTAAAATATACTGTCTTTAGGAGCGGATTCTTTAAGCGCTTTTTCAACAGTATCCGTCTTGCAACTCACTAGTAAAGAGAATAACAATAAAGCACTTAACACAACAGGTTTGTAAATTAATCTCATGCGGCAAATATACTAGTCCATTTTTATTTTAAATTGGTTTTTTAAACCATTGTACGCTTCTAAATCTGCTTTGATAGAACCCACAGCTAAATCTGCTTCTATTCTTATTGGGATTTTGTTTAAATCATTCGAAATCCAAAGACTAATACTTTCTTGGGCTTTAAATACCCTGCCGGACTGCACATAAGGCCTAAACTTTAAACAAGATACTTTTCCGAATTTAGTTTTGAGTGCTTCTGTTCCTAAATATTCCAGCTTAAAAGGGAAAACACCGTCGTCATCATAGAGCATACTAATCACGGTAAAATCTCCTACTTTTAATTTGGCTGGATTAATTTCATTGCGCAAAAAATAAAAGGCAGAAATAATATCCTGAATGCCCTTTTGGGTGTCGAATTCAAAATCTTTTCCGTTTTTGATATCTTGCATATAAGCTTTGTCATTTTCATGATCAAAGTCCACTTCCAAATGCATGGTAGTACCACCTTCTCTCACCTTTCTAATAAACCTTATGGGTTCATTTTCTTTGGGTGTAAAAAAGCTTTCGTAAGTATCGTCTACTTTAAAAAATATACTGGCCCACCCCGTAGTCTTTCCTTTGGCCACAACGTGAAATAAAGGCTTTTTCTCCAAAGATGATTTGGTCAAATGCAAGGTAGCGTAACTGGCATTTAAAAATCCATAATGAAGTCTAAACTTCAACCACTCCCCGTCTTTATAAGCAACAGAAGAATCTTGGGCAGTTAGGCTCCCGTAAAAACCCAAAAATAGACACAGAAGAATGATTTTTTTCATAACCAGATTTAGGGTAAAAATAGAAAAAAGGAATGGCTTTAAATTCTCCTTCACAGATATTTAACCATATTTTGCATTTTAATTAAGCTCCTGTGATACAAACATTGTATTTATCCAGGTCCTTACGGTCAGTAGCAAACAAAAAAAAAGCCCAGTTTTACAACTGGGCTTTTCTTAAATAACCAACCAAACTTTAAATGATGAAAAACCAATACTTAAAGTTCTAAAGGGAACCACCCCTTTATACTTCAAAGGTAATACAAACATAGACCGCTACAAATTTTTTAAACCACTTTAACTAAGGTCTTAACAGTAATTTATCTATTGGGCGCATTTTTTAGTAATTCCTTAAGAATAATCACTATTTGAAACTATTTAAATAATAGGAAATATCTGAAATTAAAAGCGTTAAAACGGAAAACCTAGGGTAAAAAACACCGCCCCTGGACCGTTTAATGGCGATTTAGTATACATGAGTTGTGCCGGACCTAAAATAGACTCAAAGCCATAGCCTAATCCATAGCCAAAATAAGAAGGGGCTCTTTTAAATGATCCAGGCCTCAAAATGTCATCTGTAACTTTAGCAATGTTTGCTGCTACAATCAAATGATTCTTAGGGGCTATTTCAAAATCTAATGAAGCCTTCATCTTTAAAAAACTATCCCCTGGAATGGCAATAAAATCATAGCCTAAAAAAGGAATGAAATTATTAGTTTGAGTAGCACCCATGCCTCCAAGGGCAAAATCAAGGGATTTAGTTCCCGAACTTCCGGACTTAATCCCCACCTCTGGAGCCAAAACAAAAGACCAGTTTTTAGCGAAATTTACGGCTGCGATTGCCTTTGATCTAAAAATAGAAAAAGGATTAAATGTCCCGTTATAATTGCTAGACAAAAAATAAGTATGAAAATCTACTTCCAAGTATAAACCTTTAGAGGGAAAGAAAAGATCATCTAAAGTGTCGAACTTCAATTGTCCATAACCACTCGCATAATGGCTTTTTTCTAAAGTGAACACTGAACTATTATTTCTTTGTGTATTTTCTTGTAAAAATGTATCGCTACTGAATTTAATCCACTTATGCTCTAGTCCCAAAGAAATGGAGAAAGCGTTTTTATACACGGTCTGGAGATACATTTGATTAGTAAAGTCTGTAAAGTCCATATTCACTGTATTTAAATTAGGATCATCTGGTACCCTAAAATTATTTTCTAATACGGTATAAGGGATGTCAAAATTAAAATCGTTCAACTTACTTCTCAATCCAAAACTCCAGTTAAACCCTTTGTCTACGTAGTAATCTATTTGGTACCTTAGGTAGTCTCCAAAAATAAAATCCAAGGAGAGTACGTCGTCTTTTCTCAATAAATTCTTTTGAGTAATATTTATCAAAGCAGCGCTTTTATACAACTTATCATAATGGGCCCCAAACCTAATATTGGTCTTGTTGTCACTTTCTTTCAAGTTTAAAATTAAACCCAATCCAGTGGCCTTTTCAATTAATTTATACCGAATGGTATTAAAATTATTTGTTGCTGCTAAATTATTAATGCCACGCTTTAAATCTTCGAATAAAATTTGGTCACCTTCCTTAAATCGCAGTTTCCCTTTCACATAATCATCCGAATAATTAACTATCCCATTCACCTCTATATAGTTAATTTTCAGGGTATCTGCCCTACTATCTCTCCGTTGAAAGGTTTTATCTAAAGGTGTTTTTTTTAATTGGTTTTTAGATAATTCCAGCAATGCGTTCTCTTGAAGCAAAGCTGCTCTGGCTCCTTCTGCTACAATTGCCGCTCCCTTGTCAAAATCTATGATAGAATAAGGGGCCATATTTGGTCTAATGTATAGGTCTGTTTTATTAGACTTACTTTTCATTGCTTCTACCGTCCTGAAATTGTTAATCTGTAACAAAATATCCGTAGCAGATTCCAAAGACCCTCTTTTGGAAAGATCCTGCTGAACGTCTACACCAACAATGAAATTTGCCCCTAAGGACTTTAGTTCTTCTATGGGATAATTATTTAACACGCCCCCATCTATGAGTAGCTTACCCTCCAATTCCATTGGTTCAAAGAGGGAAGGAAAGGTGCCAGAAGCCATAATAGCCTCAGGAAGGTAACCATTATCTAAGCGAATGGCAACACCGTTCTCTATGTCTGTTGCTATACAAAAAAAGGGAATGGGCAATTGGTTAAAATCTCTCACGTCTTTTACATGAAATAATAGGGATACCAATTCATTATATACCTTCTGTCCTCCAGAAATAGCTTGTGGAAAAGAAATTTTATACCCGTCAAAAGGCAAACTAATGGCATAGCGCTCTGCGTCTTCCTTTTCATAAAAAGTCTTACTTTCCCTTGAAAAGTCGTCTTGAATAAGGCTGTTAAAATTAATTTGTCTAAAAATAGAATCCAGCTCTTCTGCCCTATATCCAGAGGCGTATAAGGCGCCTACTATAGCCCCCATACTCGCTCCTGCTATATAGTCTATTTGAACACCGGAGGCCTCAATCACTTTAAGCGCGCCTATGTGTGCCAATCCCTTCGCACCTCCACCACTTAAGACCAAACCTACTTTTAAAGGCTTATCCCTTGATTGTAAGGCGGTTGAATCCCTTGTCGCGAATGCTTTCGAAATCTCATTGATTGATGCCGTTTGAGCTCGAAGGTTGAATACACTAGCTATTAATAGGGTGAAAAAGAAAAAACGCAGGAATAAAAAATAAGGATATTTAATGAAAATGCTCATACAATATGCTGGCTTTTGCTGGACCTACTTGAGTAATTAAAGCATCTAAGTTAGCTTCTTTTATCTTAGCGACTGTTTTAAAATGCCTTAATAATTGTGTCGCTGTTTTTTCTCCTATTCCCTTAATTCCGTCCAATTCTGAAACTATAGCACCTTTACTTCTCAAATTTCTATGAAAAGTAATCCCAAATCTGTGGGCTTCATTTCTCAATTGTTGGATTACTTTTAGAGACTCGGATTTCTTATCTAAATACAAGGGAATAGGATCTTCAGGGAAATAAATTTCCTCCAAACGCTTTGCAATACCCACTATAGCAATTTTCCCTCTTAAGCCTAATTGATCAAGGGCTTTTAAAGCAGCAGATAATTGCCCTTTACCTCCATCAATTACAATAAGTTGTGGTAATGAACTGCCTTCTTCTTTGAGCCTTTTATAGCGCCTGTATACCACTTCTTCCATAGAGGCAAAATCATCAGGTCCTTCTACGGTCTTAATATGAAAATGTCGGTACATTTTTTTATTGGGCTTGGCATTGGTAAACACCACACAAGCAGCCACCGGATTAGACCCTTGAATATTAGAGTTGTCAAAGCATTCAATATGCACTGGAAGCGAAGAAAGCCTTAAATCTTCTTTAATTTGAGCCAAAATACGCTTAGAATGACGTTCAGGATCTACAATGCGCATTTGACTCAATTTATCCTGTCTATAAAAACGGGCATTGCGCTCAGACAACGCTAACAATTTTTGTTTGTCTCCCAAAACAGGTATAGTAGCCTTTATTCCTTCTGGCATTAATACTTTAAATGGGATGATCACCTCTTTAGAAATAGATTTAAAACGCTCCCTTAAGGACACAATAGCCAATTCTAAAATTTGTGCATCTGTCTCCTCCAGCTGCTTTTTAATTTCCAGGGTGTGAGACCGAATAATGGCGCCATGAGAAAGTTCAAGAAAATTCACATAGGCATGGGTTTGGTCTGAAATAACAGTAAACACATCTACATTGTTTATTTTAGGATTTACTATTGTGGACTTAGATTGGTAACCAGCCAATACGGCCAGCTTTTCTTTTACTTTGTGGGCCATTTCAAAAGCTTCCTCAGCGGCGTAACGATCCATTTCTATTTTAAAATGCTTCATTGCTGCAGCTAAATTGCCCTTTAATATATGTCTAATGGCTTCTATATCTTTAGCATATGAGGCCTCTGATTGTAAATTCTCACAAGGTGCATGGCAATTCCCTAAATGATACTCCAAACAACTTTTATACCTGCCTTCTTGAATTTTTTCAAAAGAGAGGTCATAATTGCAGGTTCTCAAAGGATAAAGCCCTTTAATGAGCTCCAGCAAAACCTTCACCATTCTCTTATTGGTATAAGGCCCAAAATATTCTGAACCATCTTTAATTAACTGACGGGTTAAAAAGACCCTTGGAAACCGTTCTTTTTTAATACAAATCCAAGGAAAGGTCTTGTCATCTTTTAATAATATATTATACCTTGGCTGGTATTTTTTAATCAGGTTGTTTTCTAATAAAAGTGCGTCTGACTCTGTGGGAACCACTATATGCTTGATCAGCACAATTTTCTTGACCAATAAGCGTGTTTTGGCTATCTCGTGTTTTAAAGTAAAATAAGAGCTGACCCTTTTTTTAAGGTTTTTGGCTTTTCCTATATATAAAATCTTATCTGAGCTATCATAAAACTGGTACACTCCCGGAGTTTCCGGAAGTACACTGAGTTGTATAGAAATGCTATTGGCCGCCATAGGTGATTTACAAAGGTATAGTAGAAATTATTATTGGGCCTTTATTTTATCTGTATTTTTATAAGCTTAAAATGCCCAATTTATGAATAAAATAGCCCTTAGAAGTGCTTACCTTGAAAAAAGAAAAAAGCTCCAAACAGAAGAAATTGCTACATTAAGTGCCGCTATAGGGAATCAATTATTAAACTGTCCTATATGGGATGCCTCCTATTACAGCCTATTCCTGAGTATTGTTTCCAAAAAAGAAATAGATACCGAATTCATCCTCACATTACTGCATGGAAGAGATAAAGAAGTCTGTTTGCCAAGAATACAAAACGATACTGAAATAGTGCATATACTACTGACAGACAATACCAAAATAAAAACAAACCATTGGGGGATTCCAGAGCCTCAAAATGGATTGACTGTTCCCCCTTCAGAAATAGAAGTAGTCTTTATTCCTTTATTGGCATATGATAAAAAAGGGCACAGAGTCGGATACGGAAAAGGATTCTACGATCGTTTTTTATCTAAATGCAAACCAAATACCCTAAAAATAGGCTTATCCCTATTTGAACCTGAAGAAAAAATTGAGGGCTTAGACGCCACAGATATTCCATTAGATTTCTGTGTAACACCAGTTAAGGTATACGAATTTAAATAAACAATTCGGAGTCTTATGATACAGCTCAGATCTAATTCTGACCAATGATGCAGAAAAGAAGGCAAATTTTGCGACTTTGAAAATTAGCAAAACACCTATCCCTGTGGAAAAGCTTTTTTGTTAAAGACCAATAAAAGACCTACTCCAGTACTAATAGCGGTGTCTGCAATATTAAAAACTGGCTCAAAAAATCTTAATGAATTTCCTCCTAAAACTGGCACCCATTCTGGCCATGTAGTATCTATGAGCGGGAAATAGAGCATGTCTACCACCTTACCTTGTAGTAAG
>Ga0102907_1000317_pt1 | contig 15112 bp, 10 predicted proteins | sample Colrivmet1556B02_FD_79136 | JGI IMG/M metagenome (GOLD analysis project Ga0102907, IMG submission 79136) | Estuarine microbial communities from the Columbia River estuary - metaG 1556B-02 | ecosystem: Environmental > Aquatic > Marine > Intertidal zone > Estuary | place: USA: Columbia River...
GAAAATAATGAAGTAGATATTAAAATGATTCAAAAAGATCTTCCTAAAACAAAATAAAAAGATAAATCTAAAAAATAAGTGTCATTATGAAAGTTGCTTTTTATATAATTAGCTTTTTTCTTATTATAGCATGTAACCCTTCTAATATGACTTGTGGGGAAATTGATAGTAAGTATGAAAAAAATGGTGAGTATTTTTTTGCTTTGGTTCTGGCTAGTAATGGCGGTAATAACGAAGCAGGAAGAATCTATGGTGATGTCTCTGTTGAAAAATCAGTATATTTATTAAAAGATATTGGTGACGAATATTGTATAGAATAAATTGGAAGATGTTAATTTTAAAATTTAAATATGAAAAGAAAAGTAGTTGCAGTTTGGAAAGGAGATGGCGCTGACGGAAATGGAGTTTTGTCAGCTCAAAGCGGGGCATTTAATAACATGCCTTATAGTTTTAAAACTAGATTTGAAAATGATAATGGAGATCTTGGGACTAATCCAGAAGAACTAATAGCTGCTGCCCATGCAGGTTGTTTTAACATGAAGCTAAGTTTTGTTTTAAATGAAGCAAATTTTAACCCTAAGGAGCTCAACACAGAAGCTGTTCTAACGTTTGTTGATGGAAAAATCATTGCAATTCAATTGAATTTAAAAGCTAAGGTTCCCGGGATTAATAAAGAAAAGTTTGAAGAATTAGCAGAAGATGCTAAAGTCAATTGTCCAATATCTGGTGTTTTAAACTGTGAAATAATTTTAAATTCCGTGCTGATTTAGAGTTCTAATTCCAGTCCTTCAGCCGCAACATTATATCCTTTTGATACTACATTTTGGTACTCTTCTGATTCAAAATTTAGAAGGGGGTTTGTATGATTTAAATGTATATAATATATTTTATTTCGATCAGATTCTTTTAAATCTTTAAACAATTCCAAACTTTCAATAATAAAAGGATGTGGAATTTCTGAGATGTCTCTATTATTTATTTCTTTAGAGTCATAAAAAGTCCCATCCAAAAAAGCATAATCAACTTCAGTAATTAAGTTTTTAATTGACTTATCCCATTTATTCCATTTATCAATATCTGGAATAAAAAGTGCTGTTTTTTTTGGGCCAATAATTTTAAACCCAACTGTTTCGGAATATTCGTCTCTGTGTGGAACTTTGAAGGGGATTATTGATAAACCTTCGCTTAACTCTATAGGTTTTTCGTTAAAAATCTTTTTTAATTCGACGTTTTTTAGCTTAACCAGTTGATCCCATGGCCCATTTGTAGAAATAAACTCTGTCATTTTAGGCATTAAGAAAAGTGGCATTTTTGAAGAATTTAGAACTTCTCTGCCCAAATTAGTCAAGCCAGAATAATGTCCTATGTGAGCATGAGTAATAAATATTCCATTAAGGTTTTTATTTCCATTTTTTAAAAAATTATTTAATTGAAATGAAATGTCAGGTGACGCTTCTATTAAATAATTTTTATTTTCTTTTAGGTCAGAAATACCTAAACTAACAACATGCTTTTTAGAATATCCTTTTTTAAAATAATCCTTGCAGCATGTTTTATTACAACCCAAATGCGGAATACCACCATCTTGAACTGTTCCTAAAATTTTTAATGAAACGCCGTTAGATTCTATTTTATTATTTTGTGATTGAGAATCACATCCTATAAACAACAAACACAGGCAAAAAAGAATATTAAATTTTATATGTTTTATAAGAATCATGTTTATTTAGTCAAAAAGAGCTTTTAGCTCAGTGGCTTCTTTAGCGGATAATTTACCTGCTAAAACTAAACTTAATTGTCTTCTTCTTAACGCTGCAGAATATCTTTCTTTTTCTAGTTTGGATTCCGGTAGAATTTGTGGAACTTTTACTGTTTTACCTTCTTTGTTTAAAGCTACAAAAGTAAAGATAGCCTCATTAACCTTAGTCTTTTTGGGGTTAGTTTTGTTTTGTTTCCATACGTCAATGAAAACTTCCATTGAAGAGCTAAATGCTCTTGAAACCTTTGCTTCAATCGTTAAAATACTTCCTACAGGAACAGGTTCGCCAAATGAAACGTTGTTAACAGATGCTGTAACTACAATTTGTTCTGAGTGTTTAATTGCAGCGATACTAGCTACCCTATCCATTCTTGCCAATAACTCTCCTCCGAAAAGACTATTTAAACTATTTGTGTCTCCAGGGAGCACAAGATCTGTTTGAATTGTTTTAGAATTTTCTGGTGTTTTGGATTGCATTTTTATTTTTGACTATTAATATCTAAAAGCCAAGCGTCTTTATTTTCTTTTTTCTGAATAGATCTTAAACCTTTTACAGCCTCTACTCTATTAGAGAACCCTTCAAAAGCAACAGGATTTAACCCCTTTTCATTAAGCGGTAAAACCTTTGAGTCGTATCCTTTTTCTTTTAAAGTTGCAACAAGATTCTCAGCATTCTTAGAGACTCTAAATGCGCCTGCTATAATATAAAACTGAGATGCTTTTCGGTTTACATTTATTGTAAGTGAAGGTAATGAGCCTAAATCAAAAACTGCCTTTTGAACTTTAGAAAAAGATTCATTTCTTAAGTTTTGTTCGTAAGCTAATTTTTGTTCTAAAAGGTCATTGTTAATATTATAATATATAGAACTTGCTCCAAAAATTAAACAAGCCCAAACAGCAGCTGATTGATAAAATTTAGATTTTTTAATTGACCTTACTTTTGGTTTAAAAGAAATTTCTTTTTTATTAAATCCTTCTTCTTTACTTAACTCTTTGATATAAATTGGAGATAGTCCGAAAGAATCTTTTAAAAAATTCTTAGCTAAAGACGGAGTAAAAACTATATTTCCTTCTTTATTTAAATTTAACTCGCCTATGTCCTTTAGTTCGACTGATTGTTTTTTAAGACTAAGGGTGATTTTTATAACTTCTTGATGTATCTCTTTTAATGATAAATCATATTCAGTATTTGACTTTTCAGACATGTGTTTAGCCAAAAGACCATCATTTGCTTTAATTTGAGAGTTAAAAGATATCTGTTTTGAAGGAGGATAAAACTTTTCGTTTTCTAAGTCATAATGAGCTGACTTAAAGTTACCTAGAAAACTGCCTAAACCTGGAACGGTGACACAATCGTGTTCAACAAGTAATTCGCTAACAAGTTTAGAAAGTTGCATATACTCAAAAATACATTTTTTTGATTTAATTTCTAAACTTAAACCTGTCTAATTATAACCAAGCTTTTCTCTGACCCTATTTAAAACTTCTTGAGCTACTTTATTTGCTTTTAAAGCGCCTAATTTTAGAACTTCATCAAGTTCGTCTTTATTAGACATGTAGTGATCAAAACTTTCTCTTTGTTTAGAAAATTTTGAAATTATATAGTTGAAAAGCTCTGTTTTAGCATGACCATAACCAAATCCACCATTAATATAATTTTCTTTTAATGATGTTATAGAATTTTGGTCAGCTATTAAGCTGTACAGCTTAAATACATTACAATTTTCATAATCTTTAGGTTCATCGATTGAAGTGCTATCAGTTTGAATTCCCATGATCTGCTTTTTTAAAGCTTTTACAGGGAGAAAAATGTCAATTATATTCCCTTTAGATTTACTCATTTTTTCACCATTTGTACCATGAATTAATTGAGTTTCTTTATTAACTTTTGCAGCAGGCAAAACAAATGTTTCTCCATAAGTATTGTTAAATCTAGATGCAACATCTCTGGTCATTTCTAAATGTTGTTGTTGGTCTTTTCCTACTGGAACTTGTTCAGCGTCATACAATAATATATCTGCCGCCATAAGCATTGGGTAGGTGAAAATCCCTGCGTTAACATCGCTTAATCTGTCAGATTTATCTTTAAAAGAGTGTGCCAACGTAAGTCTTTGGTATGGAAAATGACATGATAATATCCACGAAAGCTCAGTGGCTTGAGGGACATCACTTTGTCTATAAAAAATCGTTTTTTCAGTATTTAGGCCAAAAGCCAACCAAGCAGCTGCAGTTGCGTAAGTATTATTTCTAAGGACGTCTTTGTCTTTAATTTGGGTTAAAGAATGCATGTCTGCAATAAATAAAAACGATTCGTTTTTTGATTCATTTGACATTTTTATCGCAGGAACTATAGCTCCCAAAATGTTTCCTAAATGAGGAGTCCCGGTACTTTGTATTCCTGTTAGAATTCTTGACATTTATCTTAGATTAATAACAAAAGTAATAGTTTTATAAATTATATCACTCATTTAATTACATTTACACTTATGGTTAAGTATATAAAAATAGGTCTATGTGGGTTGTACAACATATGGTTTTACTGTTTAGCTGCTACTGGAATTATAATATGTCTTCCACTTTTTTTTGTATTTAGTTTTAAAGAAGAATGGTACCCTCAGTTTTACTGGGTTGCTAGAAATATATGGGCGAAGCTTATTTTATTAGGAATGGGACTACTGCCTAAAATTGAATTTTCCGAACCCCTTTTGAAAGGTGAAAATTATATGCTTACAGCTAATCATAAAAGTATGATTGATGTGATGCTTATGCTTCAAATAAGTAAAAATCCAATTGTTTTTGTTGGGAAAAAAGAATTAGTAGTTCTTCCTGTTTTCGGCTTTTTTTATAAAAGAGTTTGTATAATGGTAGACAGAGAGAATCCTAATAGTCGAAAAGCTGTTTATAGTCACGCTGAAAGAAGGTTAAAACAAGGTTTAAGCCTTTGTATTTTTGCTGAGGGCCTAGTTACATCTCCAGAAATAAAGCTAGCACCTTTTAAAAACGGTGTTTTTAGATTTTCTATACACTGTCAAATACCTATAGTTCCTATGTCATTTTATGATTGTGAAAGACGATATCCTTACCATTTTTCTTACAATCATTATGTTGGAGGCCCAGGACTTTTAAGGGCTAAGGTTCATAATCATATTGACACCAAAGGTCTTAAAGAAAAGGATATGGAAAACTTAAAGCAAAAAGTTTATGATTTTATGCTAGCAGATTTAGAGCCTAGGCTTTAATTATTTCAATAATTTTAGCTTCGATTTCATCCGATAACTCTGGATTATCTGTCAAAATGGTCTTAACAGAATCCCTCCCTTGTCCCAATTTAGTGTCTCCATAACTAAACCATGATCCACTTTTATCAATTATATCATGTTCAACTCCTAAATCAATGATTTCACCTAGCTTAGAAATTCCCTTCCCATACATTATGTCGAACTCACTTACTTTGAAAGGAGGAGCAACTTTATTTTTAACAACCTTAACTCTAGTTTTGTTACCTAAAACATTTCCGCTAGTGTCTTTTATTTGAGTTGATCTTCTTATATCTAATCTAACTGAAGCATAAAATTTTAGTGCATTCCCGCCTGTTGTAGTTTCAGGATTTCCAAACATAACTCCAATTTTTTCACGTAACTGGTTAATAAACATAACCGTACAATTGGTTTTACTAATATTTGAAGTTAACTTTCTTAAAGCTTGAGACATCAATCTTGCATGAAGACCCATTTTAGAATCTCCCATTTCACCTTCGATTTCACTTCTTGGAGTTAAAGCAGCAACAGAGTCAATAACAATAATATCAATTGCTCCTGATCTAATTAAATTGTCTGCAATTTCAAGAGCTTGTTCACCATTATCAGGCTGTGAAATTATTAATTCATCAATATTAATTCCTAAGTTTTGAGCATAAAACCTATCAAAAGCATGTTCCGCATCAATAAAAGCAGCAATACCACCAGCTTTTTGACATTCAGCTATTGCGTGTAAAGTCAAAGTTGTTTTACCAGAAGATTCAGGTCCATATATTTCAATAACTCGTCCTTTTGGATATCCTCCAACGCCTAATGCACCATCAAGGGTTAAAGATCCGCTAGAAATTGAATCAATTTTTACCACCTCTGCATCACCCAATTTCATAACCGTTCCTTTTCCGTAAGTTTTATCTAATTTGTCTAAGGTTAATTGTAACGCTTTTAGTTTTGAATCTTTTTCTTTGCTCATAAAATTGTGGAATTAAATTACATGTCTAAAGTACAATATATTTAATTTAAGTCATAGCGTATCATGCTTGATTTTTTTGCTAATTTTTAAAATATTATTTTCGCATCTAGTTAAGGTAAATGATGCAATTATATAACAAGCTTAGCGCTAAAGAAAGAGCTGCTTTAATAGAAAAAGCTGGGAAAAGACGGATTACATTATCCTTTTATAAATATCATCAAATTGAGAACACTTCTCTTTTTAGAGATCACCTTTATTTAATGTGGGAAAAGCTGGAAGTCTTGGGAAGAATTTATGTGGCCTCTGAGGGAATAAATGCGCAACTTTCTGTTCCATCGCACAACTTTAATGAGTTTAAAATAAATTTAGATTCTGTTCGTTTTTTAAAAGAAATAAGATTAAATGTTGCCGTAGAACAAGATGATTTTTCCTTTTTAAAACTAAAAGTAAAAATCAGAAAAAAGATTGTTGCAGACGGACTGACTGAAAACAGTTTTGATCTGTCAAATAACGGTAAACATATTAATGCGTCTGAATTCAATTCTCTTACAGATGACCCCAATACTTTGCTTGTTGACATGAGAAATCACTACGAAAGTGAAATAGGTCATTTTGAAGGCGCTATTCTGCCTGATGTTGATAGCTTCAGGGAATCTTTGCCAATTATTGAAAAGAAATTTGAAGAGCATAAGGAATCTAAAAATATTGTTATGTACTGCACTGGTGGGATTCGTTGTGAAAAAGCAAGTGCTTTTTTAAAACATAAAGGCTACAAAAATGTATATCAATTAAATGGAGGAATAATTGAATATGCTAGACAAGTTGATAAAGAAAAAATAAAAAATAAATTCTTAGGAAAAAACTTTGTTTTCGATCACAGAAGAAGTGAATCCGTTTCTAATGAAATAATAGCAGATTGTCATCAGTGCGGACATAAGTGTGATACGCATATAAATTGTGAAAACGAGGCTTGTCATTTACTATTTATTCAATGTGAAAAATGTGCTAAAAAATACAATAATTGCTGTTCTGAAGAATGTTATAACATTATTTCTCTTTCAATTGAAGATCAAAAGAAATTACGAAAAGGGAAAAAGAATAGTAACCAGATTTTTAAAAAAGGAAGGTCAGAAGTTTTAAAGTTTAAAAAAACATCTTCTTAATTGTTTTAAATCGCATGTATATATTAGTTAACTTTAAATTTTATTAATTATTTCTAATAATGAGTTGTACTAGTTGTTCTTCTTCAAATGGCACACCCAAGGGTTGTAAAAATAACGGCACATGTGGGACTGACGGCTGCAATAAGCTGACCGTATTCGATTGGTTAGAAAACATGGAGCCATTAGCAGATCAAAAATTGAACAACATCTTTGAAATCAGATTTAAAAATGGCAGAAAAAACTATTTCAAAAACTCTAAAGACTTGTCTATTTCAATTGGTGATTTAGTTGTTGTAGGGGCGGAAAGAGGGTATGACGTAGGATTTGTTACTTTAAAGGGAGGTCTAATTCCCATACAGTTAAAAAGAAAAAAAATTAATACAGAAACAACTGAGTTTTACAATATTAATATTGTAAAACTCAGTTGTTTCTGTATTAATTTTTTTTCTTTTTAACTGTATGGGAATTAGACCTCCCTTTAAAGTAACAAATCCTACGTCATACCCTCTTTCCGCCCCTACAACAACTAAATCACCAATTGAAATAGACAAGTCTTTAGAGTTTTTGAAATAGTTTTTTCTGCCATTTTTAAATCTGATTTCAAAGATGTTGTTCAATTTTTGATCTGCTAATGGCTCCATGTTTTCTAACCAATCGAATACGGTCAGCTTATTGCAGCCGTCAGTCCCACATGTGCCGTTATTTTTACAACCCTTGGGTGTGCCATTTGAAGAAGAACAACTAGTACAACTCATTATTAGAAATAATTAATAAAATTTAAAGTTAACTAATATATACATGCGATTTAAAACAATTAAGAAGATGTTTTTTTAAACTTTAAAACTTCTGACCTTCCTTTTTTAAAAATCTGGTTACTATTCTTTTTCCCTTTTCGTAATTTCTTTTGATCTTCAATTGAAAGAGAAATAATGTTATAACATTCTTCAGAACAGCAATTATTGTATTTTTTAGCACATTTTTCACATTGAATAAATAGTAAATGACAAGCCTCGTTTTCACAATTTATATGCGTATCACACTTATGTCCGCACTGATGACAATCTGCTATTATTTCATTAGAAACGGATTCACTTCTTCTGTGATCGAAAACAAAGTTTTTTCCTAAGAATTTATTTTTTATTTTTTCTTTATCAACTTGTCTAGCATATTCAATTATTCCTCCATTTAATTGATATACATTTTTGTAGCCTTTATGTTTTAAAAAAGCACTTGCTTTTTCACAACGAATCCCACCAGTGCAGTACATAACAATATTTTTAGATTCCTTATGCTCTTCAAATTTCTTTTCAATAATTGGCAAAGATTCCCTGAAGCTATCAACATCAGGCAGAATAGCGCCTTCAAAATGACCTATTTCACTTTCGTAGTGATTTCTCATGTCAACAAGCAAAGTATTGGGGTCATCTGTAAGAGAATTGAATTCAGACGCATTAATATGTTTACCGTTATTTGACAGATCAAAACTGTTTTCAGTCAGTCCGTCTGCAACAATCTTTTTTCTGATTTTTACTTTTAGTTTTAAAAAGGAAAAATCATCTTGTTCTACGGCAACATTTAATCTTATTTCTTTTAAAAAACGAACAGAATCTAAATTTATTTTAAACTCATTAAAGTTGTGCGATGGAACAGAAAGTTGCGCATTTATTCCCTCAGAGGCCACATAAATTCTTCCCAAGACTTCCAGCTTTTCCCACATTAAATAAAGGTGATCTCTAAAAAGAGAAGTGTTCTCAATTTGATGATATTTATAAAAGGATAATGTAATCCGTCTTTTCCCAGCTTTTTCTATTAAAGCAGCTCTTTCTTTAGCGCTAAGCTTGTTATATAATTGCATCATTTACCTTAACTAGATGCGAAAATAATATTTTAAAAATTAGCAAAAAAATCAAGCATGATACGCTATGACTTAAATTAAATATATTGTACTTTAGACATGTAATTTAATTCCACAATTTTATGAGCAAAGAAAAAGATTCAAAACTAAAAGCGTTACAATTAACCTTAGACAAATTAGATAAAACTTACGGAAAAGGAACGGTTATGAAATTGGGTGATGCAGAGGTGGTAAAAATTGATTCAATTTCTAGCGGATCTTTAACCCTTGATGGTGCATTAGGCGTTGGAGGATATCCAAAAGGACGAGTTATTGAAATATATGGACCTGAATCTTCTGGTAAAACAACTTTGACTTTACACGCAATAGCTGAATGTCAAAAAGCTGGTGGTATTGCTGCTTTTATTGATGCGGAACATGCTTTTGATAGGTTTTATGCTCAAAACTTAGGAATTAATATTGATGAATTAATAATTTCACAGCCTGATAATGGTGAACAAGCTCTTGAAATTGCAGACAATTTAATTAGATCAGGAGCAATTGATATTATTGTTATTGACTCTGTTGCTGCTTTAACTCCAAGAAGTGAAATCGAAGGTGAAATGGGAGATTCTAAAATGGGTCTTCATGCAAGATTGATGTCTCAAGCTTTAAGAAAGTTAACTTCAAATATTAGTAAAACCAATTGTACGGTTATGTTTATTAACCAGTTACGTGAAAAAATTGGAGTTATGTTTGGAAATCCTGAAACTACAACAGGCGGGAATGCACTAAAATTTTATGCTTCAGTTAGATTAGATATAAGAAGATCAACTCAAATAAAAGACACTAGCGGAAATGTTTTAGGTAACAAAACTAGAGTTAAGGTTGTTAAAAATAAAGTTGCTCCTCCTTTCAAAGTAAGTGAGTTCGACATAATGTATGGGAAGGGAATTTCTAAGCTAGGTGAAATCATTGATTTAGGAGTTGAACATGATATAATTGATAAAAGTGGATCATGGTTTAGTTATGGAGACACTAAATTGGGACAAGGGAGGGATTCTGTTAAGACCATTTTGACAGATAATCCAGAGTTATCGGATGAAATCGAAGCTAAAATTATTGAAATAATTAAAGCCTAGGCTCTAAATCTGCTAGCATAAAATCATAAACTTTTTGCTTTAAGTTTTCCATATCCTTTTCTTTAAGACCTTTGGTGTCAATATGATTATGAACCTTAGCCCTTAAAAGTCCTGGGCCTCCAACATAATGATTGTAAGAAAAATGGTAAGGATATCGTCTTTCACAATCATAAAATGACATAGGAACTATAGGTATTTGACAGTGTATAGAAAATCTAAAAACACCGTTTTTAAAAGGTGCTAGCTTTATTTCTGGAGATGTAACTAGGCCCTCAGCAAAAATACAAAGGCTTAAACCTTGTTTTAACCTTCTTTCAGCGTGACTATAAACAGCTTTTCGACTATTAGGATTCTCTCTGTCTACCATTATACAAACTCTTTTATAAAAAAAGCCGAAAACAGGAAGAACTACTAATTCTTTTTTCCCAACAAAAACAATTGGATTTTTACTTATTTGAAGCATAAGCATCACATCAATCATACTTTTATGATTAGCTGTAAGCATATAATTTTCACCTTTCAAAAGGGGTTCGGAAAATTCAATTTTAGGCAGTAGTCCCATTCCTAATAAAATAAGCTTCGCCCATATATTTCTAGCAACCCAGTAAAACTGAGGGTACCATTCTTCTTTAAAACTAAATACAAAAAAAAGTGGAAGACATATTATAATTCCAGTAGCAGCTAAACAGTAAAACCATATGTTGTACAACCCACATAGACCTATTTTTATATACTTAACCATAAGTGTAAATGTAATTAAATGAGTGATATAATTTATAAAACTATTACTTTTGTTATTAATCTAAGATAAATGTCAAGAATTCTAACAGGAATACAAAGTACCGGGACTCCTCATTTAGGAAACATTTTGGGAGCTATAGTTCCTGCGATAAAAATGTCAAATGAATCAAAAAACGAATCGTTTTTATTTATTGCAGACATGCATTCTTTAACCCAAATTAAAGACAAAGACGTCCTTAGAAATAATACTTACGCAACTGCAGCTGCTTGGTTGGCTTTTGGCCTAAATACTGAAAAAACGATTTTTTATAGACAAAGTGATGTCCCTCAAGCCACTGAGCTTTCGTGGATATTATCATGTCATTTTCCATACCAAAGACTTACGTTGGCACACTCTTTTAAAGATAAATCTGACAGATTAAGCGATGTTAACGCAGGGATTTTCACCTACCCAATGCTTATGGCGGCAGATATATTATTGTATGACGCTGAACAAGTTCCAGTAGGAAAAGACCAACAACAACATTTAGAAATGACCAGAGATGTTGCATCTAGATTTAACAATACTTATGGAGAAACATTTGTTTTGCCTGCTGCAAAAGTTAATAAAGAAACTCAATTAATTCATGGTACAAATGGTGAAAAAATGAGTAAATCTAAAGGGAATATAATTGACATTTTTCTCCCTGTAAAAGCTTTAAAAAAGCAGATCATGGGAATTCAAACTGATAGCACTTCAATCGATGAACCTAAAGATTATGAAAATTGTAATGTATTTAAGCTGTACAGCTTAATAGCTGACCAAAATTCTATAACATCATTAAAAGAAAATTATATTAATGGTGGATTTGGTTATGGTCATGCTAAAACAGAGCTTTTCAACTATATAATTTCAAAATTTTCTAAACAAAGAGAAAGTTTTGATCACTACATGTCTAATAAAGACGAACTTGATGAAGTTCTAAAATTAGGCGCTTTAAAAGCAAATAAAGTAGCTCAAGAAGTTTTAAATAGGGTCAGAGAAAAGCTTGGTTATAATTAGACAGGTTTAAGTTTAGAAATTAAATCAAAAAAATGTATTTTTGAGTATATGCAACTTTCTAAACTTGTTAGCGAATTACTTGTTGAACACGATTGTGTCACCGTTCCAGGTTTAGGCAGTTTTCTAGGTAACTTTAAGTCAGCTCATTATGACTTAGAAAACGAAAAGTTTTATCCTCCTTCAAAACAGATATCTTTTAACTCTCAAATTAAAGCAAATGATGGTCTTTTGGCTAAACACATGTCTGAAAAGTCAAATACTGAATATGATTTATCATTAAAAGAGATACATCAAGAAGTTATAAAAATCACCCTTAGTCTTAAAAAACAATCAGTCGAACTAAAGGACATAGGCGAGTTAAATTTAAATAAAGAAGGAAATATAGTTTTTACTCCGTCTTTAGCTAAGAATTTTTTAAAAGATTCTTTCGGACTATCTCCAATTTATATCAAAGAGTTAAGTAAAGAAGAAGGATTTAATAAAAAAGAAATTTCTTTTAAACCAAAAGTAAGGTCAATTAAAAAATCTAAATTTTATCAATCAGCTGCTGTTTGGGCTTGTTTAATTTTTGGAGCAAGTTCTATATATTATAATATTAACAATGACCTTTTAGAACAAAAATTAGCTTACGAACAAAACTTAAGAAATGAATCTTTTTCTAAAGTTCAAAAGGCAGTTTTTGATTTAGGCTCATTACCTTCACTTACAATAAATGTAAACCGAAAAGCATCTCAGTTTTATATTATAGCAGGCGCATTTAGAGTCTCTAAGAATGCTGAGAATCTTGTTGCAACTTTAAAAGAAAAAGGATACGACTCAAAGGTTTTACCGCTTAATGAAAAGGGGTTAAATCCTGTTGCTTTTGAAGGGTTCTCTAATAGAGTAGAGGCTGTAAAAGGTTTAAGATCTATTCAGAAAAAAGAAAATAAAGACGCTTGGCTTTTAGATATTAATAGTCAAAAATAAAAATGCAATCCAAAACACCAGAAAATTCTAAAACAATTCAAACAGATCTTGTGCTCCCTGGAGACACAAATAGTTTAAATAGTCTTTTCGGAGGAGAGTTATTGGCAAGAATGGATAGGGTAGCTAGTATCGCTGCAATTAAACACTCAGAACAAATTGTAGTTACAGCATCTGTTAACAACGTTTCATTTGGCGAACCTGTTCCTGTAGGAAGTATTTTAACGATTGAAGCAAAGGTTTCAAGAGCATTTAGCTCTTCAATGGAAGTTTTCATTGACGTATGGAAACAAAACAAAACTAACCCCAAAAAGACTAAGGTTAATGAGGCTATCTTTACTTTTGTAGCTTTAAACAAAGAAGGTAAAACAGTAAAAGTTCCACAAATTCTACCGGAATCCAAACTAGAAAAAGAAAGATATTCTGCAGCGTTAAGAAGAAGACAATTAAGTTTAGTTTTAGCAGGTAAATTATCCGCTAAAGAAGCCACTGAGCTAAAAGCTCTTTTTGACTAAATAAACATGATTCTTATAAAACATATAAAATTTAATATTCTTTTTTGCCTGTGTTTGTTGTTTATAGGATGTGATTCTCAATCACAAAATAATAAAATAGAATCTAACGGCGTTTCATTAAAAATTTTAGGAACAGTTCAAGATGGTGGTATTCCGCATTTGGGTTGTAATAAAACATGCTGCAAGGATTATTTTAAAAAAGGATATTCTAAAAAGCATGTTGTTAGTTTAGGTATTTCTGACCTAAAAGAAAATAAAAATTATTTAATAGAAGCGTCACCTGACATTTCATTTCAATTAAATAATTTTTTAAAAAATGGAAATAAAAACCTTAATGGAATATTTATTACTCATGCTCACATAGGACATTATTCTGGCTTGACTAATTTGGGCAGAGAAGTTCTAAATTCTTCAAAAATGCCACTTTTCTTAATGCCTAAAATGACAGAGTTTATTTCTACAAATGGGCCATGGGATCAACTGGTTAAGCTAAAAAACGTCGAATTAAAAAAGATTTTTAACGAAAAACCTATAGAGTTAAGCGAAGGTTTATCAATAATCCCCTTCAAAGTTCCACACAGAGACGAATATTCCGAAACAGTTGGGTTTAAAATTATTGGCCCAAAAAAAACAGCACTTTTTATTCCAGATATTGATAAATGGAATAAATGGGATAAGTCAATTAAAAACTTAATTACTGAAGTTGATTATGCTTTTTTGGATGGGACTTTTTATGACTCTAAAGAAATAAATAATAGAGACATCTCAGAAATTCCACATCCTTTTATTATTGAAAGTTTGGAATTGTTTAAAGATTTAAAAGAATCTGATCGAAATAAAATATATTATATACATTTAAATCATACAAACCCCCTTCTAAATTTTGAATCAGAAGAGTACCAAAATGTAGTATCAAAAGGATATAATGTTGCGGCTGAAGGACTGGAATTAGAACTCTAAATCAGCACGGAATTTAAAATTATTTCACAGTTTAAAACACCAGATATTGGACAATTGACTTTAGCATCTTCTGCTAATTCTTCAAACTTTTCTTTATTAATCCCGGGAACCTTAGCTTTTAAATTCAATTGAATTGCAATGATTTTTCCATCAACAAACGTTAGAACAGCTTCTGTGTTGAGCTCCTTAGGGTTAAAATTTGCTTCATTTAAAACAAAACTTAGCTTCATGTTAAAACAACCTGCATGGGCAGCAGCTATTAGTTCTTCTGGATTAGTCCCAAGATCTCCATTATCATTTTCAAATCTAGTTTTAAAACTATAAGGCATGTTATTAAATGCCCCGCTTTGAGCTGACAAAACTCCATTTCCGTCAGCGCCATCTCCTTTCCAAACTGCAACTACTTTTCTTTTCATATTTAAATTTTAAAATTAACATCTTCCAATTTATTCTATACAATATTCGTCACCAATATCTTTTAATAAATATACTGATTTTTCAACAGAGACATCACCATAGATTCTTCCTGCTTCGTTATTACCGCCATTACTAGCCAGAACCAAAGCAAAAAAATACTCACCATTTTTTTCATACTTACTATCAATTTCCCCACAAGTCATATTAGAAGGGTTACATGCTATAATAAGAAAAAAGCTAATTATATAAAAAGCAACTTTCATAATGACACTTATTTTTTAGATTTATCTTTTTATTTTGTTTTAGGAAGATCTTTTTGAATCATTTTAATATCTACTTCATTATTTTC
>Ga0102907_1000337_pt1 | contig 14791 bp, 7 predicted proteins | sample Colrivmet1556B02_FD_79136 | JGI IMG/M metagenome (GOLD analysis project Ga0102907, IMG submission 79136) | Estuarine microbial communities from the Columbia River estuary - metaG 1556B-02 | ecosystem: Environmental > Aquatic > Marine > Intertidal zone > Estuary | place: USA: Columbia River...
GCAATTGCACCTTTTACTTCATACCACTCTTCACTAGGTAAAAAGTCTACACCAAAATCTTCTTCCCAATCTGGAGTGATATACGTACAGACTGTATAGGGACCTACCCATATAGAATAGCCATCTCCACTAGCACTACAATCTTGTTGGTAATAGAAGTCATAACAAGAAGTTCCTGTTAAACCAGTAATAGCATTAGAACTACTTGTAGTAGTAACAACCGTCCCTGTTCCTTGTGTAAATCCAGTTAAACCGTACTCAAATTTATAAACATTAGAAGAGCCGTTAAATGATGTCGTCAAAGATGTACCCGTCACATTTGTAAATGCCACTGCAGTTACAGGCTGACATGTTGGAGCCTCTTCAATTTTAATATTATCAACAGCTATGTCACTGTAACTGCCTGCTCCTTTAGTTCCTTTAAACCTAAATTGAGTAGAGGTACTTTTGAAGAAAGCTAAGTCTACAAAATGTATTTTCCAAGCATCTGTTGAAGACGATTGCTGTTGACCAACAATACTATCTACAGGAGTCCACGTTATACCATCAGTTGAAGCTTCAATTGTTAAAATTCCCATTTGTGATCCATACATATGGTAATAGAAACTCATCCAAGGAGAAGTCAATGCAGTCATATTAAATATTGGAGAAGTCATGTATCCAGCTCCATTACCTGTATTCGCTTCAGCTAGTAAATAATTACCTGTACCTGACTTGTCTGTGCTAGGTCCTGTATTGTTTGTAGCAGTTGGCCCTAAATTCACCAACCACTGGTACGCATAAGCAGGTTGCACTGGAAATCTATTCCAGCAGGCATCAATGGTATCTTGATTATAATAGTATAAAGGGTTTGGAGCCCAGGGGCTATCGTCAAAGTTTTCTGTATAGGGATAAGTTGCTACCTCAACACACCCTGTCAAAAATGTGTGTGGTCCAACCCATGAACTTGAATCTGCAGAAGAACCCGCAGAACAGTCATTTTGAACATAAAAGCTGTAATAAGTATTCGGAGTCAATCCTGAAAGTGAAGTTGTATTAACAATTGGGTTAAGAGTCGTTCCACTTCCTGGAACAAAACCTAAAGCGCCCCATTCAATATTATACTGAGTTCCAACAGAATCCCAATTCAATACTGCTGAATTAGAGGTTATACTCGCTGAAGTAGGATTAGTAGGAGAACTACAACTTCCTGCTGAAGTAAATACAATGGTATAATCTTGCACCTCATTGTTAAAAGGAATTGCACAAGGATCGGTTAAGTTACCTGAACCACTTTGTGCTCTAATTCTTATTCTTGTTGTAGAAATTCCAACACTAGTAGGCACAATAAAAGAACCGGTTGCAGTTGAACTTGCGGAAGCAGATTGAAGCACTTGCTCTCCAGCATCTGTAAAATCTCCATCTCCGTTATAATCAATCCACATCGCCCAATGAGGGGAACCTGTACTTCCAAGTGTATAAGAAGTTGGTGCACCCATCTGTGCATAAATTGTTTGTGACGTCAAATCAACATATCCTAAGTTATTTGGAAAGTTACATCCAGAGTTTAAATCTGAGAATGCTCCAATCGTAACATCATCGATGTCAGAAACACCTTGATTACACCATTGAAATCCAATTCCTCCTGGGACACAATAAGACTGTGCGGAAATTGTAATACTTAGAAAGAAGCCGCACGCTAAAAGCGCTAAACGTAAACCATTTTTCATTGTACTGTTTATTAAATTAATTCTAGGTTGAATTTTTCAACCTAGCTATAGTCATAGAATTTGGAATGGCAAATATAATTTTAATGACATCTGAAATGCCTGAAAATCAGCATATCAAGCTGATTTAATTAAAATTAACACATTGAAATTATATGTTTAATTTTCAACACGAGTTGCCGTTTGAGGGAGTCATCAAAAATAAAGTAAGATTAATAATATAAAAACAGGCTAATTATTGAACGACCAATTCACTACTTTGACTGCCTCAATTTGAAATTTAAAGATGACTTCTAAAAACAACTTCATAGCCTATACACCGATTTCGGAGTCCGGAAAAAGCATTGAAGAAACATCGAAAGATTTCTACCAAGAAATGAATCTTAGAAGAAGTATTCGCGATTTCTCAGATAAACCAATTTCTATAGAAACAATCGAAAATTTGATTCTTACCGCCAGCTCTGCGCCAAGCGGAGCACATAAACAACCCTGGACTTTTTGCGCGATAAGTAATCCCGAACTAAAATCTAAAATAAGAGGTGCTGCAGAAAAGGAAGAGTATGAATTCTATAACGGACGTGCATCAGAAGAGTGGTTAAAAGATTTATCGCCTTTTGGCACCGATCATCGCAAACCCTTTCTTGAAATTGCCCCATGGATAATTGTTGTTTTCAAAAAGACCTACAACTTAGACGATGGTGAAAAAACTAAAAATTACTACGTGCAAGAATCTGTTGGCATCGCATGCGGATTTTTATTGGCTGCAATACACAAAGCTGGTTTAGTTTCTTTAACACACACGCCCAGCCCAATGAATTTTTTAACTGAAATTCTTGGTCGCCCTTCAAATGAGAAACCTTACTTACTTATTCCCATAGGCTACCCAAAGGAAGGAGCACAAGTTCCCAACATAAAAAGAAAAGGTTTGTCTGACATGTCAATCTTTTTCGATTAGATATGTTCAATTCTCTTCAAGGCCTTTTGCCAACTGCCGTGCTTGCCCTATACTATATAGGAGTTGCTTTATTAATTTTCTCTATTCTTTTAGACAATCGAAACCCATCGAAGACTTTGGGCTATGTTTTAATCTTAATTTTTTTACCCCTTATCGGAGTTATCATATACCTCTACTTTGGCCGCGATTACAGAAAACGCAAACTCTTTAGCAGGAAAGGAATGGTTGACATTCGACTTCTGCAGCAATGGAAAAATGAAAAAGAAATTATTTTCGAGGAGAGTTTCAGCAACCAATTTGTTGACGAAGAACACAAAACGGTATCAAAACTTTTACAAACCAACAACGCCTTTTTATCAGTCAACAACTATTTGAAAGTACTTCGCAATGGAGAAGAGAAATTCAAAGATCTCATCACTTGCTTAGAGGAGGCAACGCATCACATTCATTTTGAGTATTACATCATAGAGGATGATCCGCTAGTTCATTCTATTATGGATATCCTAAAGAAGAAAGCACAAAACGGAATTGAAGTCCGCATAATATATGATGACGTTGGAAGCTCGAAGCTCAAAAACAAATTTATTAATGATCTGAAGTCAAGTGGAATTGAAATTTATCCCTTTATGAAGGTTCGTTTTCCATTTTTTACGAGCAACGCCAATTATAGAAATCATAGAAAGATTGTTATTATAGATGGCAAGACTGCTTTTACAGGTGGTATTAATTTATCCGTACGTTACTTGAACAACGAAGATTCAAAAATGTATTGGCGAGACACTCATCTGCGCTTAGATGGAGAATGTGTTCAGCAACTCCAAATTCAATTTTTATTGATGTGGCGCTTTGTCTCTAATATTCAGCTCGCTATTCAAATCAGTTACTTTCCAGTTTTACCCACATATACAAAAGCGGTTGTACAAATTGCTTTTAGTGGACCAGATTCTGATTGGGCTAGTATCATGCTTGCTTTTTTTAAGGCAATTTCTATTGCCAAAAAACAGGTTCTCATTACATCGCCTTACTTTATTCCAAACGATCAAATCTTAACTGCCATTCAATCTGCAGCGCTGAGCGGTGTTGATGTGAAAATTTTAATTCCTGGCAATTCAGACGCCAAAATTGTGCAAGCTGCAACCATGAGTTATTGCAAAGCGCTACTCACCTCTGGTGCCAAAGTTTATCTATACAACAAAGGGTTTATTCATGCAAAAACCATCGTTATAGACAACTCTCTTGCCACCATCGGATCCACCAACATGGACTACCGTAGTTTCAACATTAACTTCGAAGTAAATGCTTTTGCTTATAGCGCAGAGATTGCCCAAGAAATGGCTAATCAATTTAAAGACGATCTGAAAGATTCAACCGAACTCAAATTAAACCGCTGGGAAAAAAGACCATTTACAAAAAAAGTAATAGAATCCGTTGCCAGGCTTCTTGCACCGCTTCTATAGCCAGTATCCAAAACTAAGATAGGTATAGACCGATTTGTGCTCCGTTGATTTATGAACGATCATTTGCACTGGTCCGAAAATGGTATTAATGCTATAACTGGCGCCAATACCCCCGAAATATGTTTGGAAAATTCTATCGAGCTCATGACTTGCCGAACCAAATCCGCCCAACATAGATAAATAGCCAAGCTTGCCTATTTGAAAACGAATAGCACATTCAGCACTTGCAATATTTTCAGGATAATATTCAACGCCATCCTCCACAACAGTTAGCTCCATAAATCTGTAGCCTGCAAAATTTCTGTTATTCTGAATATTATTTCGGCCAAAGCTGCCGGAAAAGAACTTATAAGGAAGTGTGCTTTCGTTGGCAAGCGTTGCACCAACTCGTCCTCGCGGCATTATAGTAAGCCACTTTCTTGGAGACCAAGCTTGCACATAATCTATACTGATTGGCGCAAAGGGTTCGAAATTAAAAGCACCAAAGCTCTCCTTTAAAAGCTGTGTTAACGAACCTTGCAAATAAAGCCTAAACCCTTTTGTAGCAAATTCTTTACTGTCCAAATTATCAATGTCGATTTGAATCTTTACCCAATGCGCATGTACTAAATTCAAGCGGCTATAATCAATGCCTGAACTTGGGTCATCTATCCAATCTGGGATCCTATCAAAATTATATTTCTGCAAATCTAGCCCTAGACCGATTCTAACATTTCCTCGTCTTTTATACGAACTTTGAATAGCTAAATAATTCGACCAATCGTTTAAACCTAATTCTCCAATAAACTTCTTGTCATCGTATATACTCGGCAAGGCATTGAAATAGCGTGATTCAAAATAAAAGCCCGGGTATTTACCACGATCGTAGTCGTAAAAAACTCTCGCCATAACATTATTACGAAGAAGTAAATCCACACCTAAATCAGCACCATCTAAAAATGCATCATAACGCATTAGCCCCAACCCTACAGCTGCGCCAAAGTCTGAATCGTAATGAAGGTTTATTCCAACTTGGGTATCCGACTCTTTTTCGACAACCTCAATGCGCATTAAGAAAGTACCATCTTCTTTTTCTAAAATTTTGTACTGTACTTGCTTAAATCTTTGACTTCCGTAAACAACGTTTAATTGGTACTCAAGATCTTTTATAGCATAGGTTTCATTTTCTTCTACTCCAAATTTATCAATGAGGTTAGCACCGCTCTTTCTATGCAAACCATGCACTGTTATTTCTGAAATACGAACTGAGTCTTTAGGTACATATTCGACAACTTCTTGTTTAGGGTATTGCTTAAACTTATTAGCAATTTTCAATAGTTCACCCATCCTTTCTTTGGCTCCATTTTCGCCAATTTCAACTATTATTTCATTGCTTTCAAAATCAGTTAAGCCATAGCCCTGCATATCTGGATGAATCACTATATCGCAAAGCGATTGTCTATAATCGTTAGACTTTGTGTCTATAAACATCCCCATCATTTCCAAAACTTCTATAATTGAAATCTGGCCCAGGCTATCTTGCACAGAAGATTGAACACTCAGTCCTATAATGATATCACAGCCCAATTCCTTTAGATGGTCTGAGGGGAAATTGTTTACCATTCCACCATCTACTTTGAGCTCCCCATCAACACGATAAGGCGTAAACATACTTGGAATTGAAACGCTGGCACGAATGGCATCCGGCAATGAACCATGAGTAAATACCGTTTCCTCGCCTGTTCTTAAATCTGTGGCTACACATAAAAACTTACGTGGAAAGTCTGTCATGAAATCACGCTCACCGTGGTAATTTTGAGTCACCTCATTTAACTTGGCAATCATTTTTTGTCCAGAAATAAAGCCGCTGGGAGGAACAATTCCTAAACCTTGAAGGTTTGTTTTAAACAGGTACTTTTCAAAATTAGTCTTGTTTAGATGTGTTAGATATTCTCTTTCCGGAGCATCACTCATCAAGCTTGTCCAATCTATATCTGTTACGATTTTCTCTATTTGATTAGGATTGTAACCCAAGGCATACAAGCTGCCAACAACAGAACCCATGCTAGTACCCGCAACGTAATCTACAGGGATTCCCAAGGAGTCTAAAACTTTAAGCATACCAACATGAGCAAAGCCTTTAGCTCCTCCTCCACTTAGAACGACACCTACAACAGGTCTTTCCTGAGCAGAGAGTGCTCCAAAAATCAATAGAAAAACAAAAACAATTTTAATCTTCATCTTCATCAAAACCAAAAACCTAAGCTTAAGTAGGACAATATAGCACTATGGTTAGTAGATGCAATTAACGTAAATTCTAAAGGACCAAAAGGAGAATTGTAGCCATAAGAAATACCATAACCATCAAGTAAAATAGATTCATTAAACAGCCCATCAATCGTAGGTTCTAGTTTACCGATGTTGGCTTTAGCGGTTATAAAATGATTTTTGGCGGGCTCAATATAAAAGTCTAAACGGCCCATTGCTCCCGTCCTCCCAAATAGTTCCATATAGCGGTAACCTAAAAAGGGAAAAATAAAGTTGTTGTAATTCTCTCCTAGACCTCCAAAATATATGTTGTAAGGCAAATCCAAATCTGGTCCAATTGTTCCAGCGATCAAAAGCGTTGTATTAATCCCAAGTTTATCATTAAGCTTTAAAGCTTGGTCATATTTTGCATAAACCACGGAGCTAGCATCAAAGAATTGTGTCCCTTCTTTTTGGCGAGAAATGGTTCTAAATTCAGACTTGAGCTTAAATCCTTTGCTGGGTTTGTATTTTCTATTAAAATTATCGAAATCAAGAAACACGTACGTATGGAGGTAATTGTTGTTAAATCGACCAATACCCAAGGTTTGAAAGTCTTCAAGATAGTTAACATTTTCATATTTAATTCCTCCGCCAATGCTGTAATTGTTGCTGAAAGTTGACATTAAAAACGCTGCTACTGAAAAATCCTGATACGTCAAAGAAGTAATAGCCTCACGGTTGTCATAAATCTTAGTCCCAAAGCGATTAAATGCAATTTGCACACCTAAAGCCGGTATAAACCCTCGATCGTAGACATAGGCAATTTTACCCCGAATATTCTCGCTCAAAACAACATCCATTGTAAAGCGAGAGTTAGCCAAAAGCGCATTTCTCAGCGTAACGTTTGCTAAGATGCCAATTCCAAAGTCATCATCGTAATGCAGACCCGCCCTCAAGGTCATTGAGCTTTGTCTCTCTTTTAACTTTAAAAGAAGGTTATAGCCTGTATCTGCAGGTATTAAGTCGAAATACAAATGGCTATAATAATTACTGCCATATAAGCGATCTAAACCTACATTTAGTTTTTTAGGTGTGTATTCAGTTGGTTTTTTCAATCTCATTTTAGACTTCACAAATCTGGCTGTAGTTTGATTTACCCCATCCACCTCAACACTATTTACATAAAATGTCTTTTCTTTCCTTAGGTCTATAACTGTATCTCTTTCTTCTTTTTTTTGTGGAAGTTTTTTAAAGATATCCTCATATTTAATCGCTTCAATGTAACCGAGTTTTAAAATAGTGTCGGCCTGATCATAAGCTGTAAGGCTGTAATTCAGAACTGGTGAGTTTATAATAAGGGAGGCTTTTTCTTTTTGAGCTTTATACGCAATTGCATTAGTGTAACTGCTCACTTGTTCCAATATTTGAATGACACTTACGAGTTCTTCTTCCGTATATAAACGCCCCTGAACATTGCTTGCAATTACAAAGTCCATTCCTTTATTTTCTTTTAAAATTGCAATGGGTAGATTGTTTACGACTCCGCCATCTACATATTTTCTGCCTTTAATTTTGAAAGGAGAAAACATGGAAGGAAATGCTAAAGATGCTCTTAAAGCTCCCGATAGTTCACCTTCTTCAAAGATAACTTCCTCGCCAGATGCTAAATCAGTTGCAACACATAAAAACGGAATTTTAAACTTGCTGAAATCGGTTTCGCCATGTGCAGGGAAAGTTAAAAACGACAACTCCTTTAGCATGTATTGCCCTTTATTAAAAGCATCTGGTGCTAATATTTTGTCATCAACAACTTCAAAATCTAACAAGTAGCGTTCGGCAGATTCTCTATCTAAAACACTTAAATGGTTTCGAGGAAGAGTATTTTCGAGTAAAGCATCCCAATCCACATTTTTTAAATACACTTCAATCTGATCAACCGAATACCCAATAGAATACATCGCACCAACGACAGCCCCCATGCTTGTCCCACTGATATAATCTATCTTGACATTGTGCTCTTCGAGTGCTCGCAGCACACCAATATGTGCCATTCCTTTAGCCCCTCCTCCGCTTAAAGCTAAACCAACTTTTAATTGCTTTTGGCCAAAGCTCAAAAACCCGAATAAAACGAAAATTATGGTAATCTTAATTCTCAACTTTAACTGTCTTTTGAAAATGTGAATACACTTTTTTTGCTTTTGATTGACCCACGACTGAAGCTAATGTTTCAACACTCGCAGACTTTATCGCCTTTACCGATTTCAGCTTATTTAATAACAATTTAATTGTTGATGGTCCAACCCCTTCAATACTTTCCAATTCAGATTTAATGCCAGTTTTACTTCTTTTATTTCTATGATGCGTAATCCCAAATCGGTGCGCTTCATTCCTTGCATTTTGAATCACCTTCAAGGATTCAGAACGTTTGTCTAAATACATGGGTATGGGGTCATTGGGGAAATAAATCTCTTCTAAACGTTTTGCGATTCCAATGATTGAAATCTTACCACGAAGCCCTAATCGATCAAGTGCAACCAAAGCACTACTCAGTTGGCCTTTTCCACCATCGACAACAATGAGTTGTGGCAAGTCTTCGCCCTCTTCTAAAAGCCTTTTGTATCGCCTATAAATCACCTCTTCCATACTGGCGAAATCGTCTGGACCCTCAACGGTTTTAATATTAAAGTTTCGGTATTCTTTTTTGCTTGGCTTACCATTTTTAAAAACAACACACGCAGCAACCGGATGAGTTCCTTGAAAATTACTGTTGTCAAAACATTCTAAATGCCTCGGTTCAACAGGCATTCTTAAATCTATCTTCATTTGTTGCATGATGCGTTTAGCATGCCTGTCTGGATCTACAATTTGAACATTCTTCAAACGTTCAAGTCTATAATAACGGGCATTCTTTAACGAAAGATCTATTAAACTTTTCTTATCACCACGTTGCGGAACCAAAACTTTAACATCAGGTTGCACAAAATTAATATGCTCGCTAACTACAATGTCTTGAGTTTTCGACTTATACAAATCTCTAAAAAATGGAATCGCGGTTTCTAATAATTCAGCATTCGTTTCTTCTAATTTCTTTTTTACTTCTAAGGTGTGAGATTGCACAACCGCGCCCTCTATGATTTTTAAATAATTAATGTAACCAAACTCGACATCGCTAAAAGCAGAAAAGATATCTACGTTAGAAATGCTTTGCGAAACAACCGTACTTCTGGATTGATAGCGTTCTACCAATTCTATTTTCTCCTTATATTTTTGTGCTGCTTCAAACTGCATCTCAGCGGCAGCTTCGTTCATTTTCTCTTTCAGCAACTTTTTAACCCCAGAAATATTTCCTTTAATAATGTTTCGAGCTTCCCCTATATTTTTATTGTACTCTTCCTCATTTTGCAAGCCTTCACAAGGGCCCAAACAATTTTTTAAGTGGTATTCTAAACACACCTTAAACTTGCTAGCATCTATATTTTCTTCAGAAAGCTGGAAGTTACAGTTGCGCAGCGGATAGATTTGACGTATAAGCTCTAAAACTGTTTTCATAACTCGAACAGATGCGTAAGGGCCGTAATACTCGCTATTGTCCTTTTGTAAATTTCGCAATGAAAAAATACGTGGGAAACGTTCTTTTTTTATGCAAATCCAAGGATATGTTTTGTCATCCTTTAAGTTGATATTGTAACGTGGCTGGTATTCCTTTATCAGATTATTCTCAAGCAGAAGGGCATCAATTTCAGTTTCTGTAACGATAACCTTAACATCTTCGATTTTTCGAACTAAAACAGCTGTCTTACCATTGTCATGATTCTTGGTAAAATAAGAAGACACCCGCTTGCGTAAATTCAGAGCTTTGCCAACGTATAAAACCCCTCCCTCTTTGTCTAAGTGTTGATAAACACCGGGCCTATCGGGTAAGCTTTTTAAAATGTTTTTGATTTTTTCTGAAGGCATAGAACAAATGTAGAATTAAGGCTTTGCAATAGAAATCTGACACCTCTTTTCTTTCCACAGAATTTTTCACAAACGTTTACTTTCCTAAAAGTCGTTTTACATATTTGCCAACAACATCAAACTCGAGGTTAACCGTGCTGCCAACTTTAATATACTTGAACTGAGTATGTTCTAAAGTAAAAGGAATAATTGCGACTGAGAACGAGTTTTCTTTCGAGTTCACGACAGTCAAGCTCACGCCATTCACTGTGATTGAACCTTTTTCTATAGTCACGTTTCCTAAACTCGAATCATACGAAAATGTAAAAATGATACTTCCATTTTCATCGAGAATAGATTCGCATTTCGCAACCTGGTCCACGTGGCCTTGTACAATATGTCCGTCTAAACGACCCCCAATTTTAGTACATCGTTCAAGGTTAACGCGATCTCCAGTTTTCCATTCTCCAAGACTCGTTTTATCTAAGGTCTCTTTTATGGCGGTAACAGTGTAAGTGCCGTTTTCAATTCTCACCACAGTTAAGCAAACACCATTATGGGCAACACTTTGATCCACCTTAAGCTCTGGCGCTAATTCCGATTTAATCGTAAAATGAAAGTTGGTTTGTTCTGGCTGAATTTCTGTTATCTCGCCAAGCGATTCAATAATGCCTGTAAACATATTATCTAAATAAATGTATAAATCCCTTTAAGGTGATTTCTTCTTTTTCTTGCGTTGAACGAGGAGTGTATCCAACTAAATAGTAATAAACGCCATCAGCACAATCTCCGCCAGTACTTGCGTCTTGTCCATTCCAGCCAACCTCTACAAATTCCTGCGCACTGTTAGTGCTGTAAACGACTCCTCCCCAACGGTTAAAAATCTCAATACTAAAATTGTCGATATCTCTAAACAATGGAGTTCCATCAGGGCCCAAAACTGGTCTAAAAAATAAATTAAAACCACCACCATTAGGGGTAAACACATTCGGCAACACAATAATTGGACAGCCATCTAAACAAACTGGCGTACTCACAAAACTCTCGTTTGCCGGATCGGCATCATCAACGGCCGTAACACCATAACAACCTACAATATCATCTCCTTGAAAAGTATATGTAGTTTGTGTAACAGGCAATATTACAATAGGTGTTACAGGCCAGGGGTCAGTGACTTTTTCTTTGTAATACACTCTATATTCTATTATGTCTGAAACACAGCCGAAGCCAACTGAATCAGTCCATGATAAAGTAAGTTCTCTAGCTTCACAATCGGCCGTATATGTTAATACAGGAGCACATGGGCGAACTGTATCTGTTGGAGAACCACAATTAATTTGAGAATTATTTAAAAGATTTGATGGCAATCCGCTACCGCTAAAAGCACCAATACCTAGAGCTCTATAGCAATATGTATTTCCATTTGTTAAACCCGTATCTAAAAAACTAAAGTTTGTACTAAATCCAATAGAATCGAATATTCCAGACGTGTTTTCTCTAAACACCACAAAAGTGTCATTTTCCCAAGGCGTGGCATGATTAAACCGCAACAAATTGACTTTATCCAAAGCCGAAATCTGCAAGAATATAGAACTTGCGGGATCCGAGTAAATAGCTGGTACCCCACTAGAAACCAAAGCAATCTGATAGTTGTAACCTTTTGTTTCAGTATCTAAATTCTGATCTGTAAATACTGTATCTAAAAATGATGAAGTCGTTCCTATTTGAACAAAACCACTTCCGTCAATTTCTTCTGCGCGTTCAATGCTATAACTGTATGGCGGTGGAAAAGCTAAGCTGTCAAACTCACGTGGAGGAGTCCATCTAATTTCAATTTGCCCAGTCGAAGCATCTGTAGATAGCACATCAACATTTGTGATTACAGGTTTTACCTTCGGCAATTCCGCACAAAACTCTTCAGAGGCTATACTCTCACTTCCATCTGGAAAAGTTGCGACCACCAAATAACAATAACGAACCCCAACCTGAATATCTATGCTGTCTGCGTAAGTTATAGATGCTAATCCAGAAGTACTTGCGTGATAAACATATCCGGTATAAGCTGGTACTCCGGTTTCACACGTATCCCAATTATAACCATAACTGTTTTCTCTTCGATAAATATCATAACCATTTGCTTTTGTGCAAATTTCTTGATCCCAAGAAAGGTCAATTTTATTCTTATCTGGTATTGCTAATGGATTTGCTGGAGGAGGAGCAATCACCCTTATCTCCACAGACATAATATCAGTTAAAGCTTGGACTTGATTTATGGGCTGATCTTCAACTTTGAATTGTGCATAATAAGGTTGAGAACGCACCAAATTACAAGTTGTATTCCATGTAAATGTCTGAGATACTGAAGAACCTAAACTCTCTTTTTTTGGAAATATAGCTGATGGGTTTGTTTGAAAAGGGCCACCATATCCTTCTAGAGTCAATCTAATATTATTTAAGTCTGGATCTTGAGCGCTTACTAAAAATTGTAATTGATCACCGGCTATAACGCAAAACGGACCCACTGGATCTAATTTAGGAGGTTGATTTTGACAAGGCTTAATGTCAACCTGAAAATCACGGGTTACAGCGCCAACTAATCTCCAAATACCATTGCTTCCTTTTCTATACTCTTGAATTAAAATTGCGAAATTGAATTGCCCAACATTTTTCGGCACATCCCAAATAAAGTCTCCAGTTAGTGAATCTATGGTTACCTGATCTTGAATAAAAGAGGGATTATATGTTTCTGTAATGTTTGTCCCAAGCAGCCCTTTACAATCAATTAAGCTGTAATACAGACTATCTCCATCTGGGTCAAATGCACTTGGATTATGAATAAATTTTTTAAACGTACATCCGTTATCAATTGGTGGATAGTTTAAAGTCGGTGAACTATTGGTTCCTACACTTTGATCGACCAACAATGTGGTTGTGATATAGAAAGGGATATTAATTGAATTTGGAATATTATTTATCCCCCCATTTCTATTCAAATCCTGCATGCTAATAGTGTAGAAGCCAGGTGCTTGATACGAATGTTGACCGATATAAACATTTTTACGTACATCATTTGCTAAGGCTTCGCCCATTCTTGCAGGGCTACTGCATGTGCCACTTGAACCGTTAGTCCTTGAAAAAACCGATGAAGAACCGTCTCCAAAATCTACAGTCAATTCGCATCGATCCGCAGGTGCGGAATCTTTAGTATAAGTTGTAACCGTAAACTCATACGTAAATCCATTTATCCATCTATATGTAATCTCTCCTGCCCGATTATGAGTGGCATTAGCGAATACTGCAAACAGTGTAAATATGATGAAATAAAATCCTCTTCTCATTCTAGGAATATCCTATTCTTCTTAGAACATTAAATTAATTGTTATGTTGCAATATTTATCGCTCATTGAGTTAAATATAAGTTATATCAGTTTAACGCATGAACGATTAAATACTTAATCAAGAAGCCTGTAAAAATATCTAATTTAGCCCTCGCATTAATATTTTGAAATTATGAAATTACAAGTCGCTAAAGCAGCTCAAAATGAGCAAAATCTAGCTTTTTATATAGCCAACACTTCTCAGTTAAACAAAACGATTTTTTCAGACCAAGAGTTTGATTTCATATCGAATAAACTTGAAGAGACCACTGATGTGTGGATTTCTATTAATCAGTATTCTCGTCAGATTTATATCTGCAGATACAAAAAGCACGCCCCTGAGACCTATCAGTTTTCTGAAAGCAGCCGAAAAATAGGGGCTTCACTTTCTGAGCTGCTTAACAAAGAAAAGATAACGAGTGTAACGGTTAATGCTTATGGCCATGAGAGTTTCATAGCAGAAGGGATGGATTTAGGGAATTACAAATACCTGAAATACATTTCTGATGAAAAAGCACAACCAACATTGACTGAAGCTTTCTTTCAAAATATTTCTGAAGAGGAATTAAATGAAGTGGCTCAACTGACAAAAGCTGTATCATTTTCGAGAGACCTTGTAAATACCCCTGTTTGGGATTTGACTGCCCCGCAATTAGCTAAAGAAGCTGTTGCATCCGCTAAAGAAAACGGATTGAAGTCTGAAGTTTTTGACAAAAAGAAAATCGAGTCGCTAAAAATGTCCGGCTTGCTAGCTGTTAATAAGGGAAGTATTGACCCGCCTGCTTTTATTATTTTAGAACACAAGCCAGAAAACTGCACAAATGAAAACCCCATTGTTTTAGTTGGAAAAGGTGTTGTTTATGACACAGGTGGATTAAGTTTGAAGCCATCAGCTTTCATGGACACGATGAAATGTGACATGGGCGGAGCTGCAGCTGTAATCGGAACAATGCAATCAATTGCCGCCAACAACATCGACAAACATGTTATTGGTTTAATTCCTACCACTGATAACAGACCTGGAGGAAATGCAGTAACACCAGGAGATATAATCACTTATGCAAACGGCAAAACTGTAGAGATTTTGAATACAGATGCTGAAGGTCGCCTAATCCTTGCAGACGCATTACA
>Ga0102907_1000394_pt1 | contig 13812 bp, 13 predicted proteins | sample Colrivmet1556B02_FD_79136 | JGI IMG/M metagenome (GOLD analysis project Ga0102907, IMG submission 79136) | Estuarine microbial communities from the Columbia River estuary - metaG 1556B-02 | ecosystem: Environmental > Aquatic > Marine > Intertidal zone > Estuary | place: USA: Columbia River...
AAGTAGGGCCTGTGCCAAGTGATTGTTGGCAATGGCTTTCTCTAAAGTATCTGTGATATGATGCTGACCTACAACATCTTGAAATACTAAGGGTCTATATTTTCTTGCGGATACAACGTAATTGTCCATGATGGCTCAAATATAGTCTTGAAATTAAAATTTAGGAGGATGAATTGATAAAATATAGCTGGACTTATTAACGCGTTTTAACATGAAAAACATTTTCTCTAGGCTATCGAATTTAAACCGTCAAGATCTAGTCCTTTATAGAACTCAAGGTCTTTATTCTTCAATTCTTTGGTAAAATAGGCTACTTGGCCTGTGTGATAAGAGAAATGTTCTACAACATGAATAATCACGCCAATCCCAGATAAATTGAACGTCTGGACTTTGCGTTCTTTAAGTAGGTTTTCTTCAGAGCAGTTTAAGATGATAAGCTCTGCTTTATTTACAATAGTTTTAATTTTTTCGAGCAACTCTCTACCATCAATTTGCTCCTGAGACGAAAACTCAAAATCTCTTTCTCGTGTGTCTTGTTCTCCGCCTAATGAAGAATGAATGTATTGCGTAATATTTCCACATAAGTGCAGTATTAGGTGACCAATACTGTTCGATTGTTTATTTGGAGAAAACCAGATTTCTTCATGTTTCAATTCTGCAAAACACTTTTCAATGCGCGGAATATTTTCTTGCAAACGCATTGCCGATTGAGTTTTGAATTCCTCTGCCCACCCCATTAGATTAAGCCCTCTTTTTTATAAAGTTCGGCCCCTTTTTTAATCATGCTGTTAAATTCACTTTCTAGCTCAGGACTTAGTTTTTTTACATGAAAGCAACTCTTTCCTTTCAGACATTTACGTAATTCATCCGAGACATCGCTAAACGCATCTGTATGTGTATAAATAGGGAAGAAGTATAAGCGCACATCTTTTGGTTTCGGCATTACAGAGGCAAAGTAATAACCGTCTACCTTTTGTTTTCCTTGCATGGCTGGTATTGTTCCTGCAGCTTCAAACGTCTTTTCGTTGTCTACTCTAATTTTTATAGAAGGGTCCAAACGCTTAAGCATTATTTTAAAAGCGCCTTCTATTTCTTTAAGGTCTGTTTTCATACTTAAACTTTAGAGGCTAAGTCTCCTTTTTTAATTGTTCCGCCTTTAACTACTTTGGCATTAATCCCGCGCATCTGATAGCGTTTTCCAATTTCAGAATTCACAAATTTCATGGCATCTAAACCGAAACGTGCAACAAACTTCTTACAGCCAGTATGCGGCTCCGCTGTGACTTCTATAATCGTCTCGCCAATTTGTAATTGAGTTCCAGCGGGTAAGTTCTCTTTACTTAAATCTAAGTCTAAGAAAATTTGATCTCCAGCGAGTTTCCAGCGGTCGTCACTTTTGGCAACTAAAGAGATGACACGTGAATTCATGATGTTTAATTGCATGTCTGGATGTGCTGATTTATCCGATGTTCGACTGCTTGGTCTGACTTTCCACATATCGCCAACTAACCCCTCTACAGTGCTAAGCGAAGCTGTTTCTAAAACTTCGCGATGGTTTTCCTTTGGTCGCCTTACGATTAAATCTAATGGGCTTTTGTCTTTTGGGGAAGAAGCAATGTAATCGATTTGCTCTTCGAGTTCTGCGTAAGAAAGATGATCTGACATTTTTAGTTTCTCAAAGATTTAGCTTCTAAATTAGTCCTTATCTTAAATTAAATAGTGTCCAAATTAGTCTTGGTAAAATCGCTGTTTATATTTCCAGTGTTCAATGTTGTTTTTGGTTCGAACAACATAACTTCTACTTCCTCTTCAGCAACCGGCTGGTGTAACGTTCCTTTTGGGATGACAATAAATTCGCCTTCGCGAATGGTTTTTGTTTCAGATTCAAGATTCATCTTTAAAGTTCCTTTAATTACTAGAAACATTTCATCTTCATTCTCATGTAAATGCATGTCGAAAGCGCCTTTTAGCTTTGCCAATTTCACATATTGGCCATTTAATTCAGCCACAATTCTTGGGTTCCAATGGTCTTGAAAGAGATTTAGTTTTTTAGAAATAGTTACAACATCCATATTATTCTTCTGAAACTTCAATAGAGTTCTCTTCTCTAATCGTTGTTGGTGTAAGCATATATTTTCCGCTATAGCGCGAAATGTTTACAGACTCTTCTTGAGAGAAAATTATTTTTTGTGCGTTTGGCAAACTTGTGGTTATACGATGAAGGTAGCTCATGTTGTCATTCTTCATAATAACTTCTGCGTCATCTATAATTAGGGTTTTTACATCGCTTAAATTGATGCCCTCTATAGAAAGCAATTTGCTAATGCGCTTAGGAGAGCCAATAACAACATCAGTTCCGAAATAGATTACGTTTTTTTGCTTTTGGATATCTGCACCCTCAAAGCCAACATGAAAGCGAAGATCTGTGTGTTTACCAAATTCTTCAAACCGCTCTTGCAATTCAATTACAGCATCTTTGTCTTTACAAATGACCATTGCTCGAGGTACATCCGCAACAGCTTCTTTGAGTTGCTGAATTAAACTAATGATATAAGAAGTGGTTTTGCCGGAATTTTCTGGACCGATAGCCACCATTTCTAATCCACTCTTAATGCGAGAAATCCATTTTTTCTGCGAACCATGAGCGGATGAAATACCCAATTCTTCTATTGATTCTTGAAGCTCGGGAGAGATTTTTTTGATAAACATGCTGCAAAGAAAAGGTTTTAGATACAACGAATGTTGATGGTGAGTTAAATAGTAACGATTTGATAAAAGACTGTTTTAGTTGATTTTTTAAAAGGAAAATTAATACTTATGAAAAGTGAAATATATCTTGAGCATGCCAACTTTACTGTTTCAAACCTTTTTGAAAGCGTAACTACCCACGAACAAAACATGAAGTGCGGATTAGAGAATATTTTAGAGATTTTAATGGCAATGAATTTGAGTATACAGATTACTTCATGGATGATAAACTGTCCAGAAGCACATGTGTAGACTAAAGTATCTGATATTCAATTGTTTAAAAATTAGTAGTTTTAGCATAAACTAAAATTTACTAACCATGTTCAAAAAAATTATTATTACTCTAATCGCAATTGTAATGCTGGTGGTTATCGGGGCTGTTCTCTTTGTGAACCTTAGTTATGAGAAAGATTATTCCGAAGGTCATCCCGTGTCAGTATTAAAAATAGAAGGTGATTCGGCCATGATCGCTCATGGTAAGTATCTCGCTCATGGGCCGGCACATTGTTCACATTGCCATGCTCCGATGTCAGAATTTGCAAAAATGGAAAGCGGAGAAGACGTCAGTTTAGTCGGAGGCTTTGGATTGGAAATACCACCAGGTACATTTTATGCGCCAAACATTACTTCAGATAAAGAGTCGGGAATTGGGAATTTGACAGATGGCGAATTGTATAGAATGATGCGCTACAATGTCAATCACAAAGGACAAGCAGTCTTTGATTTTATGCCGTTTATCAATATGTCTGAAGAGGATATTTATTCGATAATTGCATATCTGAGAACATTAGAGCCAGTTAAGATTGATTCGAAACATTCAGAATACTCTCTCTTAGGTAAAGTCATTTTGGCATCAGGTGGCATTATGCCAGGAGTTCCAGATCAACCTGTTTTAGAATCCATTGAAAAAGAAGTATCCATAGAATATGGAAAATATTTAGCTTATGCTGTTGCCAACTGCAGAGGCTGCCATACCAACAGAGATATGAAAACGGGTGAATACATTGGTGAAGAATATGCAGGAGGGCTGCAGTTTGGACCAGACAATCTAACGCAAGGCGATGCTTTTATTACACCAAACTTAACTCCAGATTCTAAAACTGGTATTATGACTAATTGGAATGAAGAAGAATTTGTGACGCGAATGAAGGGGGGAAGAATTCATGATTTTTCGCCTATGCCTTGGGGCGCTTTTAGACAAATGGAAGATGATGACTTAAGAGCGATTTATATGTTTTTAATGGATTTAGATCCAATACAAAATGATGTGGGAGAAGTACAGACTCCTGCTGAGACTTAAATAGAAAAGGCCGCAATCTGCGGCCTTTTCTTATTTCTTTTTCTTCTTATTCTTCTTGCGTTTTTTTTCTTCAACCTCTTCCAATTCGGTTAATAGGCTCTTCCAATCTTCTTTTACCTCTTTGGTTTCAATGAGCGTATTATCATACTCATCTTTGGTTAACACCAATCTACTAATTGGTTTACCAAGGTTTGTCTCAATTTCTTTCAAAAGATCTTTTTCTTCAGTACTGCAAAAAGATACTGCTTCACCTTTATTGTTTCCACGACCTGTTCTTCCCACACGGTGCACGTATTGCTCAGATGATTCAGGTAAATCGTAATTCACCACATACTCCACATTTGGAATGTCGATTCCTCGAGCACTTACATCGGTGGCAATTAATATTTTTAATTCTCCGCTTCTAAACGCAACCATGGTATCAGATCGTTCAGATTGAATCTTATCGCTGTGAATTGTGTCCGTCACAATATTGACGCGTTCCATTGCTTTTTTGAGACGTTCGGCACGCACTTTTGTGCGAACAAAAACAAGCGTCTTTTTACTCGGGTGACTGTTAATTAAGTTCTCCAGAAAGTAACGTTTGTCGTCCATTTCAACATCAGCCACAGCGTGATTAATGTTTTTGGCAACAGGGTCTTTTGGTGAGATTTGTATGCGAATGGCATCCGTTACTAACGAATACGCCAAGTTTTTAATTTTCTCGTTTATCGTTGCAGAAAAGAAAAGGGTTTGGCGCTTCCGCGGAAGGTTATGCATTAATCCGCGTATGTCTTTTATGAAACCTAAATCTAACATGTGATCGGCCTCATCTAAAATCAATATTTCAACACGTCCTAAATCTAAAGCGCCTTGACTCACTAAATCAAACATACGTCCAGGTGTTGCAACAAGTACGTCTACACCTTTATTGAGCTGCTCTTTCTGTGGATCTTGTTCTACACCACCATGAATACAAAACGACTTAATACGGGTGTGTTTACCCAACGTTTTAAAAACGGAATCAATTTGCAATGCCAACTCATGCGTAGGTGCCATAACTAAGCACTTTACACCATCTGCTCGGCCTGTAATTTTTCGCTCTTGTAAAACCTGTAAAACAGGAATAGCAAAGGCAGCAGTTTTACCCGTTCCCGTTTGAGCAATGGCGAGTACATCTTCCCCTTTCAAAATAGGAGGGATGGACTTGAATTGAATATCAGTAGGCTTTCTGTAGCCTTCTTTAGCAATTGCTGTTTTTATGCCGTCCGCTAGGCGGTATTGTTCAAATTTCATGAAATGTAAATCTGCGGCAAAGATAATAGCATTGCCTAAGTATCAATGTCTTTTGACTATTGCTTTTGGTTCAGCTTTCTGCCATCTTCATGTAAAATAAAAACAGGAAGTTCTGGATTTACAGAAAATTCTAAGCTGTTTTCTTTCTTAAAAAGTGTATCCATGAAGCCATGCTTTCTTTTTACAAGAACGAGCAGGTCATTGTCGCCTTTAAGGTGTAAATAATGCTTGATTCCCTTGCTTACAGAAGAGCGTCTTATCTTTTTAAAAGAATGCTTTATCCCTTCGCTGAACAAGAATTCTTCGCGGCTCATTTCGTTATGCTGTAGCGCTGAACCATGATCTTTAGAGGAAGTTTTTACATGCGCAATTCTAACTTCAGCATCATAGAATTTTGCCAAATTTACAATTGGGTCTAGTGCGTCATCGTTTTTAATAGGATTGAAATCTGAAGCCCATAGAATCTTTTCTATTGGTTTGTAGACATAGTCTTCAGGAACTATAAAAATAGGAAGTGTTACACCATTTAAGAAACGTGCAGTACGGCCTTCCATTAATATTTTATCTATTCCATTTACCTTTCTTGTTCCCACAAGAATGGCTCTGATATCATGATCGTCAGCGTATTTTTCTATTTGCTCCTCATAATCGCCAACAGCGATATGAGTAGAAATCTGAACTTTATTCTCTTTGTTTAATTGAGTTACAATAGCGTTTACATCTCTTTTTAGTTGAGCGCTTTTTTCTTCGCTTGTAGCGTTGGTTTCGGTTGCATGAAAAACTACAATGTCAAGGTTGACAATTTGAGAAATTTTAATAGCATATCTTATCGCATTTTCACCGGTAAGGTTAAAATTAAAGGGAACTAATATCATAGGTGTTCAAAATTTATACAAGCCGAAAATAAGGATTAGAGCTAGACAATAAAAAAAATGAGACGAGTGAATTTACAGCGAACTATTGTAGGGGTTTGTAGCAGAAAAAGCCACCAAACAAGAGGTTTGTGGCTTTCAAAATAGGTTTCTTTATTTATCTATAAGAGTTGCTATCCTGTCCAAGCTCAGCTTTCTCTATCGAATAGAAAAATGTAACCATTTGTAAACCCAAACGTTTCGAATGGCGCTACTTTTCAAGTTTAACGAAAAAGCTAACTTTATCAGTCTTGGATTACAGAAAAACAGTTATAATTTAAAAATCCCAACCATTTGGTCGGGATTCTTTATTCTATCAACTTAGTAAATAGTTTACTTCACAAGCAATTTACCAGAAGGTTTAAATTTAGTTAAGTCAATCCCTTCTACTGCAGCTTCGTACTCTTCCATGGTTGGAGTTCTTCCTAAAAGTGTAGATAAAACAACAACTGGTGTTGAAGAAAGTAGTGATTCTCCTTTTTTCTCGTCAGAATCTTTTACAACTCTTCCTTTAAATAGGCGAGTAGAAGTAGCCATTACCGTATCTCCTGGAGCCGCTTTTTCTTGGTTACCCATACAAAGGTTACAGCCCGGGCGTTCTAGGTAGAGAATGTTTTCATATTGAGTGCGCGCATCACCTTTAGGAGCATCATCGTTAAATTCGAAACCAGAATAGTGTTGCAACACTTCCCAGTCGCCTTCATCTTTAAGCTCGTCTACAATGTTGTAAGTAGGTGGAGCAACCACTAGTGGAGCCTTGAATTCAACTTTTCCTTTTTGCGCTTCAATGTTCTTCAACATTTGCGCTAATATTTTCATATCGCCTTTGTGAACCATACAAGACCCAATAAAGCCTAAGTCTACTTTTTTATCACCACCGTAATACGACAATGGTCTGATGGTGTCGTGCGTGTATCGTTTAGAAACATCAGCGTTATTTACATCAGGATCAGCAATCATTGGTTCTGCAATCACATTTAAATCTACTTCAACTTCTGCGTAGTATTTTGCATTTGCGTCAGGCGTTAGCGCAGGTTTGTCACCCGATCTAATTTCCTCAATTCTTTTGTTTGCTTTATTTATCAAACCTTGAAGAACGGAAATGTGATTATCCATTCCCTTCTCGATCATGATTTGTATTCTAGACTTCGCGATTTCCAAAGATTCGATGAGCGTATCGTCTTCAGAAATACAAACAGATGCTTTCGCTTTCATTTCTGCCGTCCAATCGGTGAACGTAAAGGCTTGGTCTGCGGTAAGCGTTCCAATGTGAACCTCAATGATTCTACCTTGGAATACATTCTCTCCACCAAATTGCTTTAACATCTGAGATTGTGTTGCATGAACAACATCACGAAAGTCCATGTAGCTTTTCATCTCGCCTTTAAACGTAACTTTTACAGATTCAGGAAGTGGCATAGAGGCTTCTCCAGTTGCTAATGCTAATGCCACAGTACCAGAGTCGGCACCAAAGGCAACACCTTTAGACATTCTCGTATGAGAATCGCCACCAATCGTAATATCCCAATCGCTTACAGTAAGGTCATTTAATACTTTATGGATAACATCCGTCATGGCGAAGTATCCTCCTTTTGGATCGCGAGCAGTAATCAATCCAAAGTCATTCATAAACTTCATCAGCTTGGGAATGTTCGCCTTAGACTTATCATCCCAAACGGAAGCAGTGTGACACCCTGATTGATAGCCAGCATCTACAATTGGAGAAATAGTAGTTGCGGCCATTGCTTCTAATTCTTGAGAAGTCATTAACCCTGTAGTGTCCTGAGAACCCACAATGTTTACTTCTACACGAACATCAGAGCCGGGGTGTAAAATGGCGCCAGGCGCAGTGCCTACCGCATTTTTATTGAATATTTTTTCAACAGCTGTTAAGCCTTGGCCTTCCACGGTCACTTCTTTAGAAGGGGCATATACCTGAGGCACATCTATACCCAAAGTCCTTGCGGCAAAGGTTTGTAGCTTTTTACCAAATACAACTGCATAAGAACCTCCGGCTTTAATAAACTCAACTTTTTGTGGAGTTAATGCAGCCGAAATATCTTTAAGCTCGTGCGTACCGTGGTACAACTTTTTCTCTTTTGTATTTATCGTTAATACCGTTCCCGTTGCAACGGAATACGTTTGCTCTAAAACAGGCTCACCTTTCGCATTGCGAACAGTCTCGCCATTCTCGTCCTTCTTATTAACCCAGTTTTTAAGGTCAATGCCAATACCGCCCGTCACTCCAACCGTAGTTAAAAAAATTGGTGAAATACCATTTGTACCTGCAATAATTGGAGCGATATTTATGAACGGCACATAAGGACTCGCTTTGATTCCTGTCCAGAGCGCCACGTTATTTACACCAGACATTCTAGACGAACCAACACCCATGGTTCCTTTTTCAGCAATAAGCATGACACGTTTGTCAGGGTGTTCTTCTTTTAAAGCTATAAGTTCATTTTGCATGTCTTTGTTATGCTCAAATAAACACTGGCCATGCAATTCACGATCTGATCTAGAATGGGCATCGCCACCCGGAGAAAGTAAATCTGTTGAAATATCTCCCACGCCTGCGATATACGTTACAACTTCAATTTTCTCATCTACTTCTGGAAGCTTAGTAAAGAACTCAGCGTTAGCATAACTTTCCAAAATTTCTTTCGCAAAAGCATTTTCTGCTTTATAAGCATTTTCTAAACGAACGGTGTCAGCATCGTAAAGGAAAACTTGAGTTTTTAATACTTTAGAAGCTTCTGTGGCTTTGTCAATATCATCGCCTAAAGCGATGTCAAGAAGGACTTCTATGGAAGGTCCTCCTTTCATATGAGACAGCAACTCAAAGGCAAAAGTTGGAGTGATTTCGTCAACCACAGAATCACCAAGAATAATTTCCTTTAAAAATTTAGCTTTTACTCCAGCAGCAGCAGTAGTGCCAGGTAAAGTATTGTAAAGTAAAAATAGAAGAGAATCTTCGCGATCCTCGTTATTTTTATCCTTGATTTGATCAATAATTTCACTCAATAAATCTGAGGCATCAATAGGTTTAGGGTGAAGTCCCTGTCCTCTTCTTTCTTCGATCTCTTGGATGTAATCGATATATGTCATAATTAGAAACCTTTTAAATATTAAAGGGAGATTTTGTTGAAAATAAGCAGCTCTTTAAAGCGTTTTCGAGCCAATTTATAAACTCTAAAACTTTCTTGATTCTGTTATGCTCAGAGAGCATATGCTAATTATTTTCAAGAACTAAACCTCCATTTTGGGAGGCGCGAAAATAGGCTATAGCAGCCTTTTTTCCAATTGAAATCTTTTGAAAACGAAGCGATGAAAAAGTGAATTAATGAAAAGACTTGTCTGAAAAGAACGAGTTGTCTTACTGTATGACTATCTTCTCGGTTCTGATAACTCCTTTGTATCTTAAGTGAACAAGGTAAACGCCTTCTGATAAATCAGACAAATGAAAAGCCGAAGTGCCGTTTGATAAATTTTCTTCTCTCAACAATCGTCCTTGTAAATCAAGAAGAACAAATTCAACACCTTCTAAGTCACTGCTTAAAACAATTTTTAATGTTTTGTTGTTTGCAATAATGGCGGTGTTATCAAATACATTTTGAGCGATATTTAATAGGTTGCCAGCCGCTAGGATACTGTCTCCGGGGGTTAGTTCAACCGCAAAATCTTTTACAGTAAAACTGTTGCTGCCCAATGAAACGTCAACTCTAGCCCAAGCAAAATGTAGTGAATCACCAATACGCACTTGCATTCCTAAAAAGCCATTTGTGGTTGGTCCAACCCAGTTACTGTTCGGGTAGGAAATACCATCTACCTCAAAAGCCATGTAGCCTTTTACCTCGCTGCCGCCAATGCCTTGAAAGTTTTCATACTGATTAATGATAGTGCCAGGTGTAACATTAGCTGGATAATTAAATCCATTCATGGCCTCGCCAATAACTCTATTGTAAACACTATCAAAAGGTGAGATGAGAACAGCATTGACATTTTCTGTTAAACCAGAATCAATAATTTGAGTTAATCTAAAATCTGGATTTCCATCCTGATTTAAATCTAAGTCGTAAAACCCACCGTTTGTAGAAACCGTAGTGTCATTAATGTCAGTGTATTGAACTTGAGCATTCGCCACACCAACCGTAGCCGCTGCACTTGCAACCGCACTGTACTTTACCAACTTACTTTTTAAATCTTTCTTCATACTGCTTCTCTAGGAGCCAAATAAACGCTGCCAAAAGTAAAATTAATGTTGAGACCTGTTCAAATTGTAATCAATGCATTTCAACATTTTTTCTTGGTCTAAATCTTTGTCAAGGAAAACACAAATATTTTCAATCAATTGGGTCGGATTTTCTAAGAGTTCTTCATAGCTCAATTTGAGGAATTTGATGTTTGTTTGAAGGTTCAGCCAAGCATCGCACGTTTCTCTGATTTGATTTAATCCTGTTGCTAAATTAAACTGTAACGCGTCATTGCTTGTTCCTTTCATCTTGTTTTGAGAGAAAATAACAGATTGCAAATTGCGTTCTATGACAATGACTTTATAAGAAAACGAACTTGGTAATTCTTGAATCAAAGGGTACGTAATTTTAAAAGCTTGAGCCTTCTTGTCTTTAAACAATTCAAAATAGGAGTTTGGTCTGGTTAGGCTTTCAAATTCATAGTAACCCTTGGGGTTGTTAACATCAGATGGGCGTTTTTCATCTGTATAAATTGAAATTCCACCTGCCTTTAATAATTGCATTATTAAAGATGTACCAGAACGCGGTAAGCCACTGACAACAATTTTTGACTCAATTTTTTGAAAACTTCTAATCAATTGAGGTGATTTGAGTTTAGTTCGGTACAAATCATTTAAAAGCTCAAGTACTTCTTTTTGCTGTCCGTTTTGACTGAGCGACAATTCAAGGGCGTTTGCTGCATCTTCAAAATGCTCGAGTTTGACTAAGCAAACTCCAATTAGCTTGTGTGCCTCTGGGTTCTTGAAAATATAATCCAGTGAATCTAAAAGAAGATCAAGCGCTTCTTCAAATTCGCTTTTGCCTAAATGAAGTTTTGCGAGCTCAGTCCAGTTTTGGGCAATCTCTTTGTTTAAAGAAAGGGAAGACTCAAAGTTGAGTTTGGCGCTTTCGTAAATGCCCAATTTTAAATAGGTCTTAGCGATTAAGTGATGAAGAGCTGCACTTTTGCTCGTTTTGCTAATCTTTTCAAAAAGCTCGAGAGCTTCGTTGAATTTTTGTGTTGCGAAATAATATTGTGCTTTTAAGAAATCAATCTCTTGAGATGACGTCTCTGATTCATCTAATTGCTTTAGGGCTTTTAAAAAATTATCCCAGTCAGAATTCGCTAAATACAATTTGCATAAAAAAGAAGTATGTCGAACTTCAGCATTTTGATGTAACGCGACTTTTTCCATTACGTGAATAGCCTCATTCAATTTTCCTCCATCTAAATAAGACTGAGCTAAGTAAAAGTCATTCTCAATTAATGTTTTGGTCGCGGCATTTTCGCCAAGAACAGAATTGTCTAGATATCCTATGTCTATCAATTGCTGAAGCGCAGTAGCATCGAAATCCGAATTTTGTTTGATTTGAGTTGAAGTCTTTTTTTCTTCGTGAGAGTCGATGGATTCTAAAACAGACTTATTTTTTAGAGCTTCCTTTAAAACCTGTCCTTCCATATCTTTACCTTTAGGGATGCTGAAGAGTTGAAGAAGCGTTGGACAGATGTCTAAAAGGCTGCTACCGTATATTTTATCATTGGCTTTAAAGTCTGGCCCGCTGCAAACTAAAACACCATAAGGACTGTGCTCTAAAGCTGGTGCAGCAGGTTGCTCAGGTAACGCAAGCATCCTGTTCTTACCGCTTTCAAATCCATGGTCTGAAACCAAAATGACATTGACATCAGAACCCGCTAATTGCAAAAGCCTGTCTAGCATCATGTCATGAAATCGGTAAGCCGCTTCAATGATGTAATTGTAATTTTTAAAATCTGCATCAGAAACACCTTCCAATTTTGGAGGATGAAATTTCATCGCTAAATGGCTAAAATGATCTATGGCATCGTAATAGATAGCAGTGCAATCCCATTCTGTGTTTTCTATTAGCCAAGTAGCTGCATTGTGCACGGAGCATGCGTGTCCCAAAATCTTCATCACTGAACGCAAGACTTCATCATTATCAGATAGCAAGTCCTCTGAATTGGGAAAAAAGGGTTTCAGCATTGCTGGTGTCAATTCCCCCGGGTGCAGGCGAAGTTCCGCCATTAAATCGGAAAGGCTTTTTGGATAAACCGTTTCGTCAAGTATGGGCCACTTTTCTCCGAAAGGAGTATTGCACATGCCGTAAAAATTAGAGATCATAGTACCATTTACACGCTCTGCAGGATGACTTGGCCACCAGCCCACCACATTGGTCTTAATGTCGTATCTATTTAGAATATCCCAAAACGTTGCTGCTTTGCGCGAAGTGCCACGAACGGCTTGAACTGATTTTTGATCTTCTGAAACTTCTGTAAATCCATAAATACCGTGGTCGTAAGCACGTTTTCCCGTTGCGATAGATGTCCATAAGATAGGAGAGAGCGGTGGGTTTAGGGTAGCTATTTTCCCATGGCTCCCCTTTTTGAGAAGGCCTTTCAAAGTGGGCATCAATCCTTTTTCTAAAAGAGGATTAACCACGTTCCAGTCTGCGGCATCCCAGCCAATGAGAAGTGTTTTATTTCTTTTTTTGTTCGTCATTCTCCTCTTTAAACTTTCTCCACGCTTGTACTCCAACTGCACCTAAAGCTAGAATTCCGAGAGAACCTTCTTTAGTTATTTGGTATTGCAGAGACTTTTTCTCTTTCTTTTCAGACATGGTGTCAAATATAGAGTTGGTATTAAAATAATCTTCATGTTAAAAATATGCTCAATATTTTCAATTTACTTTAGATTTGAACTTCGAAAAAATCAAATGAAAAGAAGTCTTTTAAGAGAAAATATTAGCATTGCGTTAACTGCGATAAAAGCGCAAATGTCTCGCGCAATTATTACCGCTCTTATTATTTCATTTGGGATTATGGCTTTAGTTGGAATCTTGACTGCTACTGATGCTATTCAACAATCTATTACTGGAGAGTTTTCGGCATTAGGAGCGACTACATTTTCAATAAGCAATAGAGCACGCGGTATTTTTATCGGCAGGCGAGGAACAAAGCCAAAACAAAACCCTTCTATTACATTCGAAGAAGCCAAGCACTTTAAAGAAAGGTTTAATTATTCGGGAAGCTTAGTTTCAATTTCTTATATGGCTTCTGGAACTGCAGAAGCAAAGTACAAATCAGAAAAAACAGATCCGAATACTCAAGTCTGGGCCATCGATGAAAACTTTATGCAGACGAATGGGCTTAATATTGCTGAGGGAAGGGCATTCACGCGATTTGACAATGATGAGGCGCGCCCTGTAGCACTAATTGGCCAAGAAATAGCTGATAAGTTATACCAGGACGAAGATCCATTGGGTAAGTCGATCACCTTGCGTGGAAATCGCTTTAAGATAATTGGGGTTTTAGAAGAAAAGGGAAGTA